>Ga0265593_1000888_pt1 | contig 15034 bp, 8 predicted proteins | sample saktaG_8_FD_190136 | JGI IMG/M metagenome (GOLD analysis project Ga0265593, IMG submission 190136) | Saline water microbial communities from Sakinaw Lake, British Columbia, Canada - sak_2011_5_24_36m | ecosystem: Environmental > Aquatic > Non-marine Saline and Alkaline > Saline ...
GAGAAGCTGGTTTACAGGAAATCATGAGATTAAACAGATGACGAAAATTGCATATAATATTCTGAAATATACTGAAATACGGCAGCATGGAAACGAAAACGAACATCCGGCATAAATTCAAGCCCGGGGAGGGAGGAAGACCGAAGGGATCGCCCAACAAGATCACCTCAGAGCAAAAAGAACGCATCGAATGGGTGCTTGAACTGCTGGATGAAACCCTTGAAGACAGCATCAGGAAACTGAAACCAAAAGACCAGGTTGATTTGTGGATGAACCTGCAGGAATACATCAGGCCGAAGCTCCAGCGGATGAACGTTGACCTGGGACCGGCCGAGGACAAGCTCACCAAGATCACCTTTGAAGTGATCCAGACCGCCATGCTTGCTGACGGGACCGTTAAAACCTTACCCCTTGGAAAAGACCATCAAGGTATCGACCGTATTCCGGAAAAATTATGAAGCCGGTACCAAGATCGTCGTGAATCAGGGCGGCAGCAGATCGGGCAAAACCTTTTCCATTTTACAGTTACTCATTCTTGTGAAAGCCTTTGAAGGCACGGACATGGTATTTTCGATCGTGCGCCGAAGTATGCCGGCTCTGAAAGCATCGGCCATGCGGGACTTCTTCGAGATCCTCAGGATGGCGGACCTTTACGATGAGCGAAGCCACAATAAGACCGAGAACACCTACCTTCTGAACGGAAACCTGTTCGAGTTCATGAGCCTGGACCAGCCTCAGAAGAAACGAGGCGCCAAGCGGTCCTACCTGTTCATCAACGAAGCCAATGAACTCAGTCTGGAAGACTGGGTTCAGCTTTCGCTAAGGACCGAGAAGCAAATCTTCCTGGACTTCAACCCCTCCATGGACGAGCACTGGATCTATGACATTGTGATCCCCCGGAAAGACTGTACCTTCATCCATTCGACCTACTTAGACAACATCCAGTTTTTACCTACGGAGCAGGTGAAGGAAATCGAGAACCTGAAACAAGTGGATGAGAACTACTGGAGGATCTATGGTCAGGGCGAGATCGGGCAGATCACCGGCTTGATCTTTACGAACTGGAAGTCTGTGGATGCCTGGCCGGAATCCTGCAAGTGGATCACTTACGGGATGGACTTTGGATTTTCCAATGATCCGACCAGCCTGGTAAAGGTAGGATTAAGCGGAGGTGAGTTGTTTATAGACGAGCTGATTTACTCCCGGGGCCTTACCAATACTGATATCTGCAAATGGATGAATCAGCTCGGGATCACCAAGGCCGACGAAATTATCGCCGACAACCAGCCCAAATGCATTTATGAAATCCGGCAGGAAGGGTTCAATATCAAACCAACATTCAAGGGTCCGGATTCAATCCTGGCCGGGATTGATATCCTGAAACGGTATCCCATGAGGATTACCAAACGATCAGTCAACCTGATCAGGGAGTTGAAAAACTACAAATGGAAGGAAGATGCATCCGGAAAGTCGCTGAATGTCCCGGTGGACCGGTTCAACCATGCCATTGATGGAATCCGGTATGCCTGCATGGGCAGGCTGTTCATGGGAAACAGGCTGATTAAGACGTCCAGGCACCTGAGGTGATCAGGAATCCGGAAATCGGGAACCGGAATCCGGGGTCAGGATTCAACCCTGATTTTTATTAGGTGAGAATATAATGCAGCATTAAATCAAAATCGTAGGCAACAATCAGCGGAAAAATTTTTCGCTTGCAAGGCTGCCGGTCATTTTTTTACCATAAAAAACAGAACAATACTTCAAAAAAATGACGGCACCCGAAGGGCCCCGGCCTTGCGAGTAGAAAAATTTTGAAGGTAGCTTTGACGGAGATTATGATTTAATTACACCCTACCGAATGGTCGCGACCATATAACGACCATACCTATAATGGAGAGAGGCGGAAGGGCCGCCACGTTATGAAGCCCGAGGAACGAGGGCGAATAAGGTGGCAAGGGTGGTTGGCTTAACTTCAATTGCAGCAAGACCAGGCTGCGTTTTTTCAACGCTGCCTGGCAGTGGACTTGGCTGGCGCACCTGCTCAAGCGAAGCTGATGAGGCAATGCATTCACCTTTGCCGGCAAACGGCAAAGGGATAGACTAATAACGCTTTAAAGTACCGATTATGGAGGGTGAGCGGAAGGCACGAAGCTCCTGCATCCGACGACAGGAGGGTGCAGGGCGAGTGACGGTAGCGAGGCCCGGAATAATTCGGTAGCTTTAATGGGTTATGATCAAGGTGAGAATGCGTTGCCGGTACTCGTTGTACTGATGACCGAGTATTTCGGATGATGCTGGGCCAGGGATTTCGGACCATGCTGGGCCAATGGGAGGCGCATTGTTGGCATTGAGAAGATTGAGCATATGCCAAAGGTGCGCAGGTAATTTTGCGAACAGAGAAAAGTAAATAAACCAACCGGCGTTATTTTCAACGCTGGTTGGTACTGGAGTTGACTGGGGGACCTGCTGGAATTACGGAGAATACCGGCCACGAAGGTATCTCGTCCGGCCCGTCGAAGCTGGAGGCAGGGCATTTGCCGGTTTTTAAACCCCTGGGGGTGTCATTTCAGGTGCGTTAAGCAATACCGGTATTTACCGAAAAATAAAGCAGGGACTGAGATGGTTGCACGGCAGCCTTCTCTTGCTGCGGTGCAAGCTCAAAAGGCCCTGCGGTGAGGGAATGAAGGGCTTTCATGGGAGCGGAGTGGAGCGTCCAGTGTGAAGCGCCGGATGCATAACGGAGCGGACATTGAAGCCTGGAACGACCATCTGGTGCCGGCAGGTATTGCTTAATACACCTTTACTCGAGGCAAAAATGCGCTGCCGATATTCTTGTGATTCGAACTCAAATAACTTGTACTACTGGCCGGATGAGCACCCTCTCAATCTTCTCGTGAGCCTAACGTTTTATTTAACATAATGTGATTATATGTAAAAGGGGATCAGGACAGGTGAGGGATTGTTGCCGGGATTTTGCTGGTTTAATGGACAATGGATTTTACCAGGTACAATGCCCCCTTTTCGCATATAATATCATGTTATGTTAAATAGAATGAACTCGTTTTACTGAGGGAAGGAAAATGTTGATTACCTAGAATGCTTGCAAGTTTGGGATATGATTGAAGCCTGGACTGCTTGCTATTATTATGCAATATTATTTGCAACTGAAATAGAAAATTAATACACCGGGTGCGAGGAACGAAGCACCGGGTGTATACCTATTGAGTGTCCAGGAGCAACGGCTAAGCCTGAACGAATGAGCGGTGAAGCCGTGAGGAGCTTGCGACGAAACGGAGCGGAACCGCCGAATGAGTGAATGGATTAGCGGTTGCGGAGGGGGCAAGCTGAAACACTTCCTCTTGAGCTTAAGAATTATTTCCTGATGATAACTATCTTACCTGTTTTTCTAACATTGGCTACATAATAAAAGTAGAAATATACTCCTGACGGAATTGTACTTGTATCCCATGTCACTTCATTACTCATGGCAGGTAAGATAAGTTCTTTGATAACCTGGCCCATCTGATCAACAATCTGTATCCGGATTCCAGTAATATTGTCTTTTGTTTTATATGAAAATTTTACAAAATCACCGGCAGGGTTAGGATAGACTGCAAGAACATCTGAAAAATTTGAATTTTCATTAATACTTACCATCGTGGAGTCATATACCATTAGCAGCCACATATCGTCGGTTCCGGGACCATGATGAGTGCATTGTACATCACCAGTGTTATTTGAAGTATAGGTCCCTCCTATTAATAAAAGTCTTTTACCTGATAGTTCAATAGCATCATGCATATTGTCATTCATAGTGCCCCCAAAACATTGACTCCATATTAAATTACCGTCAGGAGAAATCTTAATCAACCACATGTCAGCATAACCTGAAAACGAATGATTATTCTTGACATCCCCATCGTTCGAATAAGTAAGACCTCCTAAAATAAAATTACCGTCAGAAAGTTTTTTAATAAACTCAGGCGTCTCATCATTGCCTCCTCCAAAACATTTTTGCCAAATAAGATTTCCCCAATGATCAGTTTTTATGACCCAATAATCATAACCGCCATGATTCCCGTTCACATCACCATCATTTGATTGAGTAGTGCCAGCATAAATATACGTCCCGTCATCCAGTTGTAAAATAGAAGTAATACAATCGGTTAGGCTCCCACCATAACATTTTTGCCATTCAATATTACCTGCTGAATCAAGTTTTATTACCCAGGCATCAATTTCACTATGATGCTGACATTGTACATTGCCATCCGTGGAACCTGTCCAACCACCTACGATCATTCCACCATCGTTTGTTGCGGTCACACATAAACCGTCATCCTGAGATGATCCTCCAAAAGATTTTTCCCATTCCAAATGCCCATTTTTATCCACTTTAATGACCCAATAATCATATGCTCCCTGATTGCCCGTCACGTCTCCGTTGAGAGAACAGGAATATCCTGCACAGACAAAACCTGAGTCTGCTGTAATTGCAAGATCCCGACCGTTATCATTGCAGCTCCCTCCGAAGCATTTTTGCCATTGTAGGTTTCCATCTTTATCTACCTTGATTAGCCAGTAATCACCACCACCATGGTTATTAGTAACAGTGCCATTAGCAGAAAATGGCTCGCCAAATAAAATATAACCCCCATCAAGACAGGATTTCATCTTCAGTGCAAGATCCCAATCTGTGCCGCCAAAGCATTTTGATTGAATATAATTTCCAGAGGAATCAATATTAGCGAGCCAAAGATCCGCATCGCCATGGTTCCCGCTTACCTGACCATCAGTGGAAGAAGACATTCCAAACAAGATATAACCTGTTTTTGAAGGAAGAACGGATAATCCATAATCATCGGAACTTCCTCCGTAACATTGTTGCCATAAGATGGATAAAGGTTGTGATTGTACATCAACGCAAGTAAAAACAATCACAATCAAGCAGAAGAACAATTTTTGTGATTTCTGTCCCACAGATATAGCTAAAGAATGAAATAACATGTTTCACTCAAATCTTTTGTAAAGATAATGAACTCCCCACTCTAAAATAAGTGGGGAGTTCACTTTCCCCTTACAAAAATCAATGAACTACCGAAACCTTACCGGATTTTGAATATTTATCGTTCATTAATATGTATATATACAGACCTGAGGGTATGTCTCTTGTGTCCCACGTGATTTGCCCCTCAACCTTTGTTATTGGTAGAATTTTAATTACCTGGTTTTTCATGTCCGTAATCTTTATCCAGGAATTGTTTACCCCCGCTAGCAAAGTGTAATTAAATACAGCCCAACTTCCTGCGGGATTTGGTGTCACAGTGATCTTAGGTTCGTAAATCGAATTGAGATTTTTAGCTGCATTGAAGGGAGCTGATTTTACAGGTGAATCCGGACTAGGCGGACAATTGATGTTGAAAACGCCATAAGCAAATTCAAGAATATTTCTTGCTTCGTCCCCGGCAATCCCTTTACTGTTTGACGCAGTATAATCAAGAAAAGCAATTTGAGCAGAATCAAGCTGGAAAATATTGGTATTATTATTTATTAACGCTGCCTGAAATGTTTTAAAGTCCTTGTAATAATTATACTCCACCGTTGCAGAAGAGTCCAAAGAATATGTTTGTGGAAGAAGGTTCAGTAAAGCAAGTGCAGAAGTTGTATTCTTTTCTGCAAACCAGGAATCAATGATTTGATAATCAGCAGAAATTGAATGCTGATTATCCAACCAGTTTCTTAGATTTGAGTAGTCCTTCACTGTGTCTAACAATATGTCATGCGTCAGAGCATATGCTGCATTCATGCTTTTGGCATAATAATATGATAAGCCAGATTGTAAGGTAGTTTTATACGTGGAATCAATTGCAATCGCTTTTAGCAACTCAATCATATAATCTGGCAAAGGATTAGTTTTCTCTTTTAGATAATTCAAAAGACTGTCATTTCTTAGTTCATCAGGATTTGCTGCAAGTATTTCAAAAAGAATAGGATCCGGGAGAACATCGTTTTTATTAGCTGCGGTAACCAGAATTTCACGGGAAAGATGAGGAGAACGACCAAGAAGTTCATCTCTTAATTGCATTGTTTGATCCGGTGTACTATTATTGATATCTGATGAAAGGGCGCTTGTATTACCGCCATCTTTCAGAGATTCATACATCGCTTTAATATTGTTATAAGCAGTTATGTTGTCAGCATATTCCAATTGCAACACTGATATTTGGTCTGCAGACAACTTTTCAATTCCTATTCCATTACCACCATAATTGTCCGGGCAGAGATTTTGATTAGGGGTTCCCTGAGTAATAATATTATAGATGCTTTCAGGAAACTGAAGAGGATCTCCATTATAATACTTGTATGTGATCGTCCACGATGCCTGATTGTTAAAATCGCTGTAGGGGTTATTTGCATTTTTCGAAAATTTATTCCCTGCAGGCCGACTATAAGACCCCTGATATTGAGCAATACCAGGACCAAACACGTAGAAATCATATATGTTATTATTGTTATCATTGCAGATATAGTATAAGCCTGTTGTTCCGTTTGAATTAGCATTGTTTTTCTCAGCCTGATTACCGATAGTAATTCCCTGAGATGAATTATTATAAATCTGGTTATAAGTCACCAAAGATGGATCGGGTTGACCTATTACGCGAATACCAATATAATTCTCTCCCGGATTAGTATTACCCGAATGAGTAAATGAATTTTGCTCAATGGTATATCCTGTACAATTATTCAATTCGATGCCAATACCGGTAAAGTTAGGACAAATCGTATTTGAACCAATATCAAATGTATTTAATACTCCGGTTGCGTTATTGACAGCATTGAGGCGTATACCATAACTATTATCCGTGAAATCAGCCTTGTTGATATAAACCGTATTGGGAGAAGATCCATTTAAGGCAGATATACCTGCAAACAAACCTTGAAATGATGACCTTATTACATATGAAGGCGGACATGGCGTTGAGGAGCTATTACAATAGGTATCAATAATGTAGCCTGCATCTATAGTATAAATCCCATACCCCCTGCCAATACTTGTTGAATATGATTTGGAATTTGAAAAGTGGCAACCTTTGAAGCTGATACCTTCAACATCCCACATGGATACGTGTGCATAGAAAGGATTTGGTCCTAAATATGAATTATCAATTTCAAACGAACAGTCTGAAAAATAACTATAGTTATTCAAATGGGGCCGAGGTGGAGGTGAATATGGGTTGAAATTATGATAAGAAATAAATTCAGTCGATCTTCTATTATTTTTAAAAGTTGAATTTGTCGCTTGAATAATACCACCCGCAGTATAATAATAACCTGGACGCCATATTGCAATATTTTCAGCATTTTCAATCAGAGAATGATTTTTAATAACCAAAATACCTTGTGGGCACTGGCCATTGATCGTAAACTGGGATTGATTGTAATCGCCCCAGACTTCTATTCCTGGCCAAGAACCATGACATGCACTTGTCAAGGTTCCGCCATCTATTATTAATTTTGCTCCCGGTTTTACTATTATTCTTGCATTTAATCCAAATGATATTTTACAAGAAATTGTCAGTGTTACATTTGGTTGAACCACTATATCCGACATCTGAGTCCGATTCTGGTTAATAGTAGTATTGGTAGTTATAGTAAGCGGAAGAGAATTAGAGGTGATTAAATCGCACTGCCACATTCCTCGGCCAAATGACGCTGCGACCAACTTGTTATTGCAATAGTCAATATCAATGTCCGTCAGCATGATGACTGGAAGGTTCAAGTTATAACAAATCCAACCAGTAGTGCCATAAAGATCATCATCCGTATAAAATACTCCAACATCAGTTGCTGCATAGATACCTCCTTTTGATCCCTTTTGAAAAATCAATGAATTCACGGGAAACTTTGGCAGGTTAAGGGAATAATCTGTCCATGAAACACCTCCATCTTCCGATTTAATAACCCGCAATCTTCCATTATAATTTCCAGGTATCCAATTGTCTGCGATACCTCCGATTGCCATCCATAATCTGTTCGGATTTTCTGCATCTACAACAATTTTAACTATAGACAATGATTGCCCAACGTCGGTTGGTAATCCTGAAGTTAGGTTGACCCAATCACCTGTATTTGTACCACCGCCTGTTGTTGTTTTAAAGAAAAGCGGCCGGGGGCTACCCCAGTAAGGGCCACTGAAAGAAGCGTATATAATATTTGAATTAGATGGTGCTACCGCCATAGCTGATAAAGGTAAATCACTGGGAATTCCCGGGAATAAAGAAAAATTGGAAATTTTAGTCCAGGATATCCCAGGAAGATTGGTTCGGTAAACATCCCGATAACCAATATAGAGTTTATTATCAAGAATTTCCATAGGTCTGACGATCTGGCCATAAAGATCAGGTTGTGTAATATAAGTATCAGACCATCCATTGCTCGTATACTCATATTTGATTATAGGGTATGATGTTGCAGAGCAACACCATTTTTGCCCATAAAACACATTCGGTTGCTGAGGATCAAAAACAACATCAGAACCATCCTGATATAAAAAAGGAGTACTCCAGGTATTGTTATTATTAATAATGATGTCGTTATCAAGTGTTCCGCCGGCCATCATCCCATTTTGATTGATACCACTTCCCCAAAATTGAGTCGTTGATAATCCAGTACCGCATTTTCCATTATAGATTTGTCCGCCATTGGAGGTTTTAAGAATTCCTCCATCATTGCCAACCAAAAAAATATCATTTGCACCTTGCTGTCCTAAGGCAGATCCTTCGGTAAAACAAATTGCGCGAACATCAACATGACCACTGTTTTGTGAGGAAAAGGACCATCCTCCATTGATAGATTTGTTAATAAAATAGCCCCCGATGTAGAGGATATTTGGATCGGTCGAGGAGACAATAAAAGTATTTCTTGAAAAATTGAAAGCGGAGATAGTGAGTGTCGGGCTTGATACCAGAGTCCATGTATTCCCATTATCGATGGATTTTCTAATTACCGTATAACCTCCAATAGAGGTTTTGTATGCTGCAAAAAGGCTTGCCGGTTCAGCGGGAGTAACTGCAATACTAAGATAAGAGGTATGAGTTCCTGTCGGATCAGGTTGAAGCTGTACCCAATTAATCCCTCCATCTGAAGATCTGTAAAGAACAGCACCATTATTTGTATTATAATACAATCCACATTCCGAGTCATCGCTAGAAATATAAATGGTATTTGGATCAGAGGGTTTAATTTCAATATCCCGCAAAAACATGGCAATGCCATTTGGATTACAGGGATTTTGACCAATAGAATTTGGCAATGAGAAAACCTGTGCCCAAGTATCACCCCCATCAGTACTCTTATAACATTTGTCTGTTATTAAGGCAAAAAGGATATTATTGTTTGTCGGGTGAACAACAATCCTATATGCAATATCGGTGAATGTCGTTTGGGTAGGATTTTTCTGGACCCAATTTACACCACCATCTGTACTTTTCATGATTCCCATTCCATAACCACCACCTGAGCCAAACATCATCCCGGTTGCTAAATATATGGTTGTTGGAGTTAATGAGGCAATGGCAATATCATTAACACCAAATCCTGGAAGTCTTTGATTATCTGATAACACTTGCCAGACTGGATTTTGTGAAGAGATATCATTCGTTTTAAATATCCCACCAGAACTACTCCCGGCATAAACAATATTCTGATTAACTGGATCAACAGCAATAGCAGTAATCCTTCCAATGCCTTCAAATCCTTGATAAGGATTGGTGTTTGGACCAAGAAACTCCCAACTTTTATTGTAATAACTGCTTCCATTGCAGAATGGATCTTGAAGGAAATCAGACATGGCATTTTGATAATGGCTAAAACTACCGGGATTTAAACCATTTCCATTATCAACTTTATTGTGCCAGAACCACATCCATCTCATGTATTCAGAATAGCCTCCTCCTTCATCTGAGGCAGGGTGAACAGCAAAAAAAGCATCTGCCGCTGATTTGATGGAATAAAAATTAGCATTGGTAGTAGACATTGATGATCTAAAATCGAAATTTTCAACATCCATCTGACCGAGGCAGATGAATACCAAAAAAAGATTAATAATGGTCAAAATAATTTTCGTTTTCATTGGAACTTTTTTTTGAAATACTGGATTAAGTTAATTCTGTTGAGAAATAAATTTGAACCATAAGTTTGTACCTTCATTTATTGACAGTTTAAGGAAAAACAAACCATTTCCAATTCCATTAATGGGGATCTGGTCTGTATGACAGCGACCAGATTTCACTAGACTTGCTAATGAATTGTAGATAATAAAATTTATTGGGGATTCCGCAGGAACTCCCGTTACTCTGAGATAATCAACCGCCGGATTAGGGTAGAGTTTAACTGTATGAACATCATCATGCATGAAAACCGACGTGATTAATTGACAGTCGACCAATGGATTGCTTCGATATATTACACTGTCATTCTGAGTGAAACAAAGCAGTTCACCCCCTCCTTCAAACGATTGCAGGTTCTCCATTAATCCATGTGAACTCCCAATACCTTCGATAAAATACGATACACAACCATTACCAGTAATATGAATTCTTTTTCTCATTGAATTATTGATCATGATTGAGTCAGTAAAATCAACAATAGGGTAATCACAGAATGAAATGTTCGGCAATCTGAAATATCCTTTCAGAGTATCTCCTGTAACAATGGAGAAATCGTAAAAAAGAATTTCAGTTGTACTATCAGGAAGCATAAGGTATACTTTTTTAGCGGAAATATCCTGCCTGTATGCCCCCTGATACCCGTATTGGGGACTGAAGGGAGTAACAGGCGGACAGTATGGTGAAATAAATCCTGTCCTTATTATTTTGACATATATTTTTCCTCCAATTATAGTGTCTCCTAACAACAGATATTGGTACTGACTTATCGGCCAACCATTTTGCTGACAGTCAATTTCCCCCCAATTCGTTCTCCAGATAGCAGATGAATCAGGAAATGGAAAATATGTTTGCGATTGCCCTTCCTTTATGAAGAAAATCACAAATAATAAAATGATTATTATATAAATTGTTTTCATAGAGAACTTTGTTATTTCGGTTAAAAATATCTTATCTCAATAAACAACTGTCTTTGAATATTGCAAAGATTAGCATAGAAATTGCTTTTTACAAGGGATTTTATCCGTAAAAAAAATCCGGAAATCGGAAAAAGGAAAGAAAAAATTAATTGGCTACAATCCTGATCATGGCTTTATAAACCAGCTCTGAATTGGTTTTTGCATCATAGCATTTGCGGATGACTTGCAAATTCTTCTCGATGGTCGATTCGGATTGATTCATTTTTTTAGCAATCTCTTTTACGGTCAGCCCGTAAGATAAAGCTAAGATGATCTCATTAAAATCCGAGAAATAACCTGCGGTGCTTTTATCATCTTTGGGTGTAAGCAAGACTTTGGCCACTTCGTTTGGTATGACGACCTCTCCTGAGGCGACAATATTCAACTTCCTGGTCATTTCCGATTTTGGATCCTCTTTATTGATATAAGCTTTGATCCCATGGCGGAACATTTCGACCTGCCATAACATGCAAGTCTCGTAGGACAAGATCACCACGGGCTGCCGGGGGAAGGCGGTGGTCAACCTTGTAAGGTTACTTATAGGATCGGTATTTCCGATAAAGAGATCCAAGATCAGGATATCAACTCTTTCCGGGTCAATTTTTTTCAGAGCCTCATCAACGGATAAACTTCCACCAACAACCTCAAAATCATCTGATTCAAGATCAAATGTGGAACATAATCCTTCAATGATCAGGTAATGATCGTCAATAATATACAATCTGGTCATATGATTTGACATTAAGGAAATAAATGTACATAATAATACACTACCGTTCAGCTATTATAATACGGGTTATGCAAACGTGTCTCGATCGCGTAAAAGTAAATATAGGATAAAATAATGGAAAGTCAATAGACTTTTAGACTTTTTTTAGGTTAATCTGACATGAGTATTTCATTAAAGGAAAGTATCTGTTTACCAGACATAGAATTGATTAAATGAATGAATTAAGAGATATATTCCGCCAGCTTTTTCTATTTCTGATTGATAATTTGCCTGGACTGGGTTTTGGCGGTCGTTTCGCCACTTGATTTCGATCTTGGTTGATTTACCCTGAATCGTGGCGGAGATGTCGGCGGAACCTTTGGTCATGGCTGAGGGGATGTATTAGACTGAGGCGATCTGTTTGTGGTGGCCGAGGATATCGATATAGGTTTTGCGTGTGTTGATAGTGCGGTCGGTTATTGAGATACGTTCGGCCTGGCTGCCGGTGAGGCGGATGAATTTGATCACGGCTTTGGTGAGTTCATTTGCTGAATTCACTTTGATGGTTTTATACGGGAGCAGATCAGGTAGTATCTCTGGATACTGGTTCTTCATATCGGCAAGGATTAGTTTGTTGAGGATTCTAATTGATTTCATGTACATGAGTCAAAACGGCGCTTCTTCCGGGTCAACATAGGGCAAGGGGGCAAAATCAAGCTGCAATTCTTCACTTTTTATTCTCTTGGCCCGTGAATAGATGCGATTGCCGGATTTTTCTTCATAAAACCGGTGCGAGCGGAAATCGAAATACAGGATCACCTCACCTTTGTTACCGACGCCTCTTGGTTTGACCTTTTGAACGGAGACGATTGTCGCGTTATCAGGCATTATGATGCCATCATGCTGTAATCCCTGGGGCGGACGGTATATGTTTAGCATGTTCATGCCTTTTCGTGCCCAGGACTGTCCGCCTGAGACTTCCCTGAAATCGGCCGGGGGATAATAGAAGTTCCCATTGGCATCTTTAACCTTTTGTTGGTGGGTTATGTGTGTGATGATCGCGTTATGCCTGTCGTTAACCCGTGCATTCTGACGGATTTTACCCAATGTCCATTCAAGATAAATATCCTGCCGGTTGCCTTTGTCGGCGAAGTCGTGCAATAGTTCGTTCCATGGATCGATCGTTGTTGTATGAATTTTGGTATTAAACTTTCTCTCGATGATGTCACAGTAAGCATAGAAATCTTCGACGGTGAGCATGTTATCGTCGGGGTCAACAACAATGAAATGCTTGTCGATGAACCGTTTTGCCTCATCAAGTTCGCCTGCGGAAAGTTGATTCCCGTGATTCGAATAGAAATTCTTTCCTGTGCTTATTTCGATCAGGTGGATATAAATATCCGAGGCGCCACCGGTTTCAGGGCTAAACACAATATGCTTCATCCCATAGAACCGGGAACAGTTTATCAGAATCTCGTACCACAGGATTGTTTTTCCGCTATAAGGAGCTCCATAGATATAGGTCGTTGTTCCAAGCTTAAGGGTATAAAATTCATCAAGTGCATCCCACCCCACGTAATATCCACGACTTATTCCGTGTTTGAACTTTTCGTCAATATCCGGTTCAACTTCTTTGAGAGTGAAATATAGTTTGCCATATTTCTGCTCTGTCTTGATTTCTGCTTCAAGTGCATCGGTTACCGGATCTGTTTTCCCGTTTTCAATTCCATCGATAATGGCCCTGCGGTTTACCTGGAAGTCGGACGGGTCGATGTGATATGCCTCCTGTTCAAGCAACCTTATGGCCTCCTGATCGCTTATAATCCCGGAAGCCACATAACCCCCCATGAGCCTTGAGGCTTTAAGGATCTTTGTATGCCTTTCACCATCGACTGCTGAGCGTATAAAGTTTAACGGAACCATGGCCCTCTTGTAATCGTTCTTTACATATTTTTCGGCCGTGGTGGTCTTCTTTTCATCCTTTTTCATCCGCCCGGTGAACACTATCGCTTCGGTATTCACGTAAACATCGGGATCGTATGAGAAAAAGCAGGCCCTGGATATATCTTTACAGGCAGAATCAATAACCTCCGGTAATATGTCGCGTAGCGCCTTATCGACCGCCGACCAGTATTCCTTGTACTGGGCATCGGATTTAACAACCGGAATCTTAACGAGGGCTTTAACGCCATCGCCACCAAGGCTCACAAATGCCATATAGATGAAGGGGATGGATTTTAAACGCTCCTTGAACTCAACGCCGGTATGATCGAAATCCAACACCATCAAGCCGGAAGCCTCAAGGAGTGATTCATTGTCACGCTTACTAAACTTACCCTGGAATATAACCACAGGCATTTCACTTTTTCTTATTTTGTATTTTTCGACATCATATTCGCGTAATCCCCTGAGCTCTTTTATCAAATCAAGCTTACTGCCTCCGGTTTTAATCTTTTCGATTATAACCGATAAGTCGGTGTAAGAAACACTGCCGGATTTTACGTTTGCCTGAATCGTTATCATCAGTTCAATACCCTCCCTGTTTTAGCCAAATCGGTTACCTGTTCCTTATTCTGATGGTCTTTTATCGCAAACAACCCGGCCCAGTTTTGCTGAATACTCTGGTTTATGATTTCAGCAGCCTTGTCCATGGATCCCCCGGCTTTATTGTATAAATTGTTTATAGTTGCCTGCTCACCGGTAGTGGTATATTTTTTATCCTTTCTTTCTTTTTTGTACTTCAGCCAGTAGTCCCAGATGGCGCCAAACTTTTCAGATTCAAAAGGGTAATTTATTTTTGGATTGTAGTTATTGAAATTTTCGGCCCATTTGGGTTTTTCCCCCACACCCCTTTTTCCTTTATATATATTTTCATTTTCATCTTCCATATGACCTTCCATATGACCTCCATTTTTTTTGTACTGATTAAAGCCTTTTAGATTGTTTTTTCTGCTGTTAATGAATGAGTTGCGTTTTTCAATTTCGATGTCAAGACGTTTATTGTACCAAAGACCATTTTCGTCTTTTTTAAACTTATCCTGAATTTGACCAAAAACTTGACCAACCATACGACCTACCATATGGGAGGTCATATGACCAGAATTAAACTGGCAGATTAAAAGTTCAAGATATGCTCCCTTCTCTTCAAGGGTCATTCCAAGTGTTCCACCAAGCCAATCACCAGGGTAGAACAGAAAAGC
>Ga0265593_1000890_pt1 | contig 15024 bp, 17 predicted proteins | sample saktaG_8_FD_190136 | JGI IMG/M metagenome (GOLD analysis project Ga0265593, IMG submission 190136) | Saline water microbial communities from Sakinaw Lake, British Columbia, Canada - sak_2011_5_24_36m | ecosystem: Environmental > Aquatic > Non-marine Saline and Alkaline > Saline ...
TTGGGGAGTTGCAATCCCCTGCCGATGTCTTACCCACAACTTACGCGTTATTGCCTTACAGACTGGAGCGGGAAGGAGAATTGCTTGGCTTAATGTTCGATAGCCCCGGTTATGGGGACTATGCCTCTTGGGTGGAGGGCAATCAAGAGGAACTGCAAATGATCGATCTTGTCCTCCTCGCTTGCTCCGCAGTTCATGCCGGACGTGCCGCTGACTCGCGTTTTCTGGAAAGCTTGCGTGTCCAATTTACGAGGATGCCGGATCGCATTCCCCCTCCGATTATTGTCGCACTTACCCACATCGACTTGCTGCGCCCCGTGCGCGAATGGAAGCCGCCCTATAACATTGACCAGCCTTCAAGCATGAAGGAAAGCCACATTCGTTCGTGCATGGAGGATGTCGCCAGAACGCTATGCATACCACTGGAACAGGTGCAGGCGGTTTGCCTAAAACCGGGCGATGAATGGAACATCGAAGCCGTGTGGTCAGTGATCGCCGCCCAACTGCCGCAGGCCCGGCGGGCGCAATATCTGCGCTGTTTAAAAGACGGGCAGGCTAGGGAAAAGTGGGAATTGATGCTGAGCCAACTGGGCAATGCGGGTCGCGTTATTGCGGGCGGAATAAGAATGGTACTGCCGGGGAAGTGAAATTTAAATGGGCGTTTTGGCTTGTATCCTGCGACACCCATTGCAACGCAAGACGTTCCATTGCATCAGGCGACCTACCCAACCAAATTGAAATACACCAAAAACATCAAGGCGTCCGCGATGTGATAGCCTTCCCCTTAGCCATCTTAAAACCAGCACGAACGCCTTGTCTTTAACCCTCTCTGGCCTCTGACTTATTCTTTGTTTTGGTATCTCAAGATACGAAATTTTGAAATCAAAAACCAGTCGGTTCCCCGGCTTTTTTACTCAATGATGGAATCGTTGAGAACGCCGTAAGCAGTTCCATCCAGCCCACCGTCGAAAGAATCGCCTGCTTCCAATAAACCATTGGAATCCAGGACCAAGGCACTCGGGCCCTTGTAGTTCTCCAACCAAGTTTGAATGATGGATTTGGCCCCGATGGCATTCATATCCAAATCTGCCAACGTATTCACCAGTTCAGCCAAGGGCGTTCCCGGTAACACGGCAAGCAATTTGTGCGTCTCCACCCCCGCGTATGCGTCTTGGAATTTCATCGCACCGATTAGCTTGACCGGAGTGACCGAACCTCTAAGCAACGGCCCGCCAATCACTAGGATATCAAGTGGATTGCCATCCACACCTACTGTATGGGGAACCAGACCGTAATTGCCAATCTGCCCCAAGTAATTGAGGACATTGGGCTTCACAGCCTTGACCTTGCCTTTCTCCCGACCATTGGTTGGGCCTGATACGGTAAGACCCAGCATGATGATTACCGGAGCAGGCTCAACCCTTAAAACGCCGGTTTGCACATCCACCAACCACTTGACATTAGTGCCGGCGGGCATGGTAACCACAGCGTTCACCAAACCGTTAGGTGCGACGGCCGGAAAAGCCCTGTAGAAATCGACATTGCCCTTGATCGCCTGGCAATTATGAGTAAATTCCAAGTGCTTCGGCAGCACCTCCGAGCATCTGCCTTCGTCATCCGACCAAGCGGAAGTTGCAAATAAACTGAACAAAAATAAAACAAAAATGAGTATTCGTTTCATGACACACCACTCCTGTGACACTGGTTAACAATGTGGACTCGCATTTCTTCATGATTTTGTCATTGCCAAATCTGCGATTCCCCCTATTTGATTAGGCATTAACCATGCCGGTCGAACAGATGATAACCGCTTGTAATCACAAAGGTCTACAGATACACAAAGCGGATAAAGAAAATCGACAACCGCATCATAACTAGAAAGTTTTCACCATAAATCAAGGGCATTTCCCACAACTTAATTTTTACTGCGACAAATTAGTACACGGTGGCGAAAAATTCGCCAAATTCAAAAATCGTGATGAATTGCCCCCCCCATAACCTGCCATGGAATGACCATTAGAAAATTAGCGACAATATAAATCCATAAAATTTTTCTTTAAATCAAAGCATTGAATCAAATGGAATTATTATGCCGAAACATCTGTCGCTTGTTCACGACACCAATCCTGCCAGCACATTGCAGCCACGTCGTCGGCCTAATCACAACGGAAGCAAGATCAGGCGACCCGGAAGCCACCCTAGACTAAGTCTGCCCGGTTCAGCGACGGGCAGCAGAAAGCACTGAAAATCCGGCATTAATCTTAGCAAGCTTCCCATATTCATGGGATAATCCAACATTTTGCGAGCAGTGGAATCAGCCGCCAACATCGATCCAATTAGGCAATAGGGGTTGGAAGGCGGTTGTCCATCGGAAATCAAGATGATGGCTTGCACAGTCATTCAATTGGGTCGAAACCATGAATATGAATCTCAGTCTATATGAAACGCGTGTGATTGGTTGCTTAATCGAAAAGTCAATCACCACGCCCGATCAATACCCGCTTTCGCTGAATGCGCTCGTCAACGCATGCAATCAGAAAAGCAATCGCGACCCGGTCTTGGACTTGAAGGAATCCCCGGTACAAGACACCGTCGATGGCTTGATAAAAAAGTTTTTGGTAAGCAGGGCTTCGGGTTATGGCAGTCGCGTCACCAAATACCAGCATCGTTTCTGTAACACCGAATTCGGTAGCCTGAAGCTTTCGGATAAGTCCCTAGGGCTAATTTGCGAGTTGTTCCTTCGTGGCCCTCAAACGCCCGGTGAATTGCGTACCCGAACGGAACGCTTGTGCAAATTTGCAGATGTAAGCGAAGTCGAAGCCGAACTTGAAGCCTTGTCAAACCGGGACGAGCCCTTGGTGACAAAACTTCCCCGCGAACCGGGCAGGCGCGACTCCCGCTATGCCCATCTGTTCAGCGGAAAGCCTCAAGTGCAAACTGCACAGGCAACTGAGCGTGAAGAAATCGAAGCCAGTGGCTCTGACCGGGAAAGACTCACTACCTTGGAAATGCAGGTCCACCAACTCGAAATTAGTCTGGAAGAACTTAGGCAAAAATTCGAATACCTGACGCAAAACAATTCCGAATAGTCCCCCAGGCTACTCTGGTTTCCCAAGCTTATCCGGCAACTGATCCTTCGACACAATGACAGTTGTCTGCAACTCCATATCATAAAGTATGAAATAGTTACCTTTATCCAACTGCCTTTTAACTTGATCGACCTTATAGTGCAGTGGGGTCTCGACTGCCCCGTAATCGGTGCCGTCCCGCGTGACATAATCTTCGATAATCCCTTGCAGGGCTTCGGGGCTAAGTTCGCGGTGGGGAATAATCATAACTTCTTGCCGACAATATTCATTAAAATGACCTAGCCGTCGATCATGGAAGATACTATTTTGGTTGGCCCTTCGTCCACTTCAGCACCGGCCGTCTGGCCGCTAGAGTCTCATCAAGTCGCCGCAAAGGCGTTTGGCGAGGCGCTTCATGGAACAACTCCACATTGCCTGACTGGGCCTGTTCGGCGAGGTTTCGCATCACGGCAATAAACCCATCCAAGGTTTCACGGCTTTCGGTTTCAGTGGGTTCAATCAGCATCGCACCGTGCACCACCAGCGGGAAATACATGGTCATCGGATGGAAGCCTTCGTCCAGTAGTGCTTTGGCGAAATCGAGTGTGGTCACTCCGGTATCTTTAAGGAAGCGGTCGTCAAACAGCGCCTCATGCATGCAGGGACCTGCATACGATGCCGTCATCACGTCCTTCAAACTCGCCAAAATGTAATTGGCATTCAGCACGGCATCGCCGGAAACCTGCCACAACCCGTCCGCACCATGGCTGAGCATATAGGCCAAGGCGCGGATAAACATACCCATTTGACCGTGAAAACCCTTCAGCCGTCCGATGCTCTCTTTGGCATCCTTGGCGTGTTCCACCAGACTAAAACCCTTGTCGTCCCGAACGACATAAGGCAAGGGCGCGAAACGGGCAAGTTCCTCGCTCAACACCACCGGTCCCGCGCCCGGCCCACCACCGCCATGGGGGGTGGAAAAGGTCTTGTGCAAGTTGATATGCATGGCATCCACCCCTAAGTCAGCAGGCCGGATCCGTCCGACAATGGCGTTGAAATTCGCCCCGTCGCAATAAAAATAAGCCCCAACCGCATGGACGGCTTCGGCAATTTCGATCATGTCCCGCTCAAACAATCCGCAAGTATTGGGATTGGTCAACATGATGGCCGCCACATCCGGCCCCAACTTAGCCTTGAACACATCCAGATCGACCCGGCCTTCTGCGTTGGCCGGAAGGGTTTCGACCACGAAACCCAACGCGGCGGCAGTGGCCGGATTGGTGCCATGGGCAGACTCAGGGGCCAACACTTTGGTCCGCGTTTCGCCGCGTGCCGCCAAAGCCGCCTTGATCGCCGCCATGCCACAAAATTCGCCATGCGCCCCTGCCGCCTGGGGCATCGCGACGGCTGGCATCCCAGTCAGGGTTTTCAACCAATAGGCCAGCAAGTCGATCAACTCTAAAGCACCCTGCACGGTTGAAACCGGTTGCAACGGATGGAGGTCAGCCAAGCCGGGCAGACGCGCCAATTTTTCGTTCAGACGCGGGTTGTGCTTCATCGTGCACGAACCTAGCGGGTAAAAGTTACCGTCTATGCTGAAATTCATCTGGCTCAGCCGGGTGTAGTGCCGGACCACTTGCGGCTCGGACAGGCCGGGAAGGCCGATCGCCCCCTCCCGGCGCAGTCCACTCAAACGCTCCCGGAATTTGGGAATGGGCGGCAAATCCACGCCACAACGTTCCTCCTGGCCTTGCTCGAAGATGAGTGGCTCGGCCATGCCATGCCCATTTTGTGTCGAAATCGCGTTGCCTCCCGTCGGACGGGTCGGCCTGCCTTGTTGATTCATAACCACACCTTTAATAATTGGACAAATGTTTCCATCTCTTGGATTTGGTTGAGTTCGGTCACTGCCACCAGAAGTAGGTTTTCCAGTTCCGGGTTGTCTGGATAGAGCCGGCTCGCCGGCACACCCGCCAGGATGGGTACTTTAGCCATTTTATCGACCAACGCAGCCGCAGGGAAAGGCAATTCTACAGTGAATTCATTAAAGAAACTCTCATTGAGGACGCGGCAGCCTGGAACTTGGGCAATCATGTCAGCGAAGGTGGATGCCATGGCATGGTTCAACTCGGCAAGTCGGGTAAGCCCCTCTTCACCGAGCAGGCTTAAGTGAATGGTGAATGCCAAGGCGCATAATCCCGAGTTCGTACAGATGTTACTGGTCGCCTTCTCGCGGCGGATATGCTGTTCGCGGGTGGACAAGGTCAACACATAACCGCGCCGACCGTCAGCATCGACCGTCTGACCACACAGGCGGCCCGGCATTTGGCGGACATATTTTTCCTTGCAGGCAAACAGGCCAACATGAGGTCCGCCGAAGCCCAGAGCATTGCCGATGCCTTGGCCCTCCGCCACAACGATGTCGGCCCCCATCGCACCCGGCGGTTTGATTAACCCAAGCGAAACGACCTCAGTGACCACCACGACCAGCAGTGCGCCATTGGACTGGCAAATTTCCGCCAATGCGGAGAAATCGTGCAAACGTCCAAAAAAGTCAGGATTCTGCACCACCACACACGCGGTTTCCTGGTCGATGTTTTCGGCAATTTCCTCAACCGGGGAAATGGTGGGCGGCAAGGCTTGGACAGCAAAACCCGTGCTGTCGGCCATCGTCTGGATCACTTCCCGATAATGCGGATGCAAGCCACCAGAAACCAGCGCATTGCCTCGGCGGGTGATTCGGTTCGCCATCATCACCGCTTCGGCGCAAGCGGTCGCCCCGTCATACATGGATGCATTGGCAACTTCCATCCCGGTCAATAGGGCGACCTGGGTCTGGAACTCGAATAGGCTTTGCAAAGTCCCCTGGCTGACTTCCGGCTGGTAAGGCGTGTAGGAAGTCAAAAATTCGCCTCTCAGCAAAAGTTGGTCCACACTGGCCGGCACATGATGGCGGTAAGCCCCTGCACCCAGAAAGGACGGGCAAGCACCGGCACTTAAGTTTTTCGCCGCCAACCCGCCAATAATCCGCTCCACCTCGAATTCGGCCAAATGCTTGGGCAATGTCGGTAAAGGCCCCGGCAACCGGGCGGAGGCGGGCACGTCAACGAATAGATCGTCCACCGAATTCACGCCGATGCGCTCCAGCATCAGGCGACGGTCGGCATCGGTTAGGGGTAAATAGCGCATGGGCAATGGTTCCTATGTTAATTTCGGAGGAAATCGAGAAAGGTTTCAGAATTAAGGCTTAAAATTCAGCAGCGGGTGAAACGAACTCGCTGCAATGATGGGTTTGGTTCCCGTACATTGGTTCTTCGGTCTGGCCCGGCCCGATTATAGCACCGTCACTTGGCCGGGCGAGATCGACTTCGCGCCGGAGACGCCCTATTGCGACGGTGTTGCCGAGATTGATTAGCCGTAAACGATCATCTTCCTCTCGCTAATTGCGCTGGTTCACAAGCTCCAGCTTGGGAACCCCTGCCTTTCAAGCTCTAGCTTGCGAGGTACGAAGAAGCAGGAGCTTCTTAGACCTCGTTCCCAAGCTGGAACTTGGGAACGAGCAAACTTAATAGCAGAGACGCTAGAGCGTGGGAACCTTCAAAAGCCGTCTATTAAATGCCTACTTATATTCATGGAGCAATCTTCCATTGGGCCATAGTTAAACTTAATCCCATATAATGCCTCAACCTCACCCACGATCCGGTGGGAGTTTTTCGCGTATTCCCTGATGTCGTGCCGTGCTTCTTTATCAAGTTTTCTTTGCACCTTATATTTCGCTTCTAAAATAGGGTTAGTCATCGTCGGTTTTCTCCGTAAACAATTCGAAGGGGGTTATGATTTCGGGAGTAGGCAGATTCAAGCGAGTATTGATAATACGGATATGCTGATTTTTGTTTGCATTGGCAAGGTGATTGCAATTCCAAGTCAGCAAAAAGTCGATTTTATAATAGGATGCATAAGCTAAATGGGCCATCAACTTAAGGCGGGACAGGTTAAGCCGTTCGTGGTGAGCTTGTCGAACCATGAACGGCTTAACCGCTCACCCTTCGACAAGCTCAGGGCGAACGGGTAAGCCTTGATCGTGTCCCGCCTTAAGTGGGTAGCCGCCAAATGGATAGCATCTCCAGTGAGGGAACGAGGCATGAGGTAATTATCAAGATATACTTGAGCCACTTCAAAGACGTACTCATCGGGTGGCAGCACTTGAATCGCCGCAACACATGCCATCAGCTTATCCTTGTTTGGATATTCGCCTTGACTTAACTCAATAATGCTTTCATCGGAAATCCATAGGGCGAAATTTCCCCGTTCTTCTTCCCACCATTTACGGGTGACCTCAATATAAGTTTTGATGCTTTCCCTTTCGTCAAAAAGATAGCTTGGAATGGTGCTATCAAGATAGACGGATTGTTTCATGTCAATACTCAATGATTAGAAATATAGGATGAAAACAGCATATAGTGTTCCCACGTTTCGATGTTAGCACGGGCAACTTATAACCACAGGATCGGCAATCAAAATAACCAACAAGAGACCATTTGCAGAGTGGAATGGCGATTTAGTTTATTCCGTCGCATAATTGCCCCGTTCCAAGCCGCGCATTACGCTAAACCAATAATGCGCCCTTAAGACTTATAGGTGTTGCGCTGGTTCCCAAGCTCCAGCTTGGGAACGAGCAAACCAACAGGCTTGGATTGTAGAAGCCAGTCGCGGATAGGGGTCAGATCGTCCCAATTTACTACCATGCCCAGCCCCCCATCCTTGTTTATCACTCGCAACTGGTTTTGGTCTTTGGTCAGAAATAATACTTCACCGTAAATTTTAGGTATCCGACGGGCCTTGCGAACGGCATCTTTGACATTTTCCTTGGTTTCGATCAAGCGCGGGGTAGGCTCGTCGTCTTGATAATGGCTCAGGCACACCACAAAGTCAGGATGGAAATAGTTTTGATGGTCGCCACGCACCAAGCGCACAGCATAAGGCTTGCGGTCGGGATTCCGATGCCACCAAACCACGAAATCGGCCCGATCCAATGCCTTGGCAAATTCCCGCTCTTCCCCATTCAATTTAGTCGTGCCGTCAAATTTCCCCAATTGCAATTTGACATCGGTCAAATGCATACTGCGGTCAGCCAACCATGCCCGTTCATCTATCGTCATCATCTGGTCAATCTGTGCCAAATCGTCATCTGAAGGCGGCATGAAACCATAAATATTCTTACGCGAAGCAGCCAAGCTCAGTTTTAGCGGGAACACCATCCAATTGGGCAGTTGTTCTGCATCCTCCACCGTGGTGAATTCGGCAATAAGGCTCTGCATTAATTCAGCTAGGTCTTCCTGTTGCCGACGAATAACCCAATAGGCAGCGTCGCGGGCATAACGCTTCAATTCGATCTCGGATGGTTTCTGCTCTTCGTCTATATTTTCAAAAGTTTCGTTGATAGCATTCTGTAAGCGGCTTGCCAGCACTTTGATGATAGTGACTACATCCTCCTCCTCAATTTGTGAAGAAAGATCATGTAATACCTTTCGCGCTTCTTTTTCCAAGGCATTGCGGTTAATAATTATGTTTACATCATCGTAGCGTGGTGCGCTTTTTTTCGTGAGTTCGGTATGAACTTCTTTTTCTTTGAGCCGGTTCAATGCCGCTTTGACTGCCGTTTTGGTCGTTTCATCCGAAATTGGCAATCTTTCCGCCATACTTTTGGAAACTTTGCCCATCGTTTCCAATTCCGGTCGGCGTTCACGTTTAAAGGCTTGCGGTAAATAGGGCAGATTGGTTTTGAGTGGATAGGCCCTGATATTTTTATTCTCAAGCCATTCCTGTAACTCAGAAACTGTATGCGGTAGTTTTATAGTTTTATGTCCAGCTTTGTCATTGATTGGAAAAGGTATGACTTCATCTAATTTATATTTTTCATCAGGCGGGTTTGACTCAGGCAAATCCGTCAACCATGAGGTTTGTGTACCACTGCCCGGAATTGGCTTTTGCGTTGAGTCGGGCGTTTCGTTTGATCCAATCGGTTCTGATTTTGTCCCTGGCAAGGGCAGGTCATAGGCTATTGGCGTTTGCGCGGTCATTCGATTGGTGTACACCGTCGCCCCAGAAACCGTCTTCCGCTCAATCAACTTTTCCGTTTGCCCCTCCAACTGGCTATGCACTTTGCCACTAGACTGGACCGCCGTTTCAAATCCGCGTTGTGCTTCGGCATTGGCAAGATAAATATAAGCCGTATCCAATTCAGGAGGGATGAGGGTTGGTTTGGGGAAGGCTCGGCGGATGGGCCTGGACACCCGCATCACCCTACCAATGAATTGCATGGCAAAATCAACATCATTGACTGGCTTGGTGGAGGCCAGCACAAAAGCGCGGGGGGCATCGAAGCCCGTGCCTGCCGATTGTTTGAAAATCAACACTTCTTTGCTTGCATCGATGGCGATTGCCGCCATCAACACCGGATCGGGCGCGTCGGATGAATGCTTGCCGATGGCTGCCGGATGCACTTTGCACAGGGCAATCAAATCCTGTTCGGCTTCTTCTACCGTTTTGTCTCCATTTGCCACTTGCACCAACAGCAAGGGTGTCAAGGCTATTTCCAGTTGTTGCAATTCTCTTTTCAATTTTTGCGAACGCAACCACGCTTGACGTAATACCGTTCGCTTTAAATCGGCGATAGTTTGCACACTTTGCCGCAAATCGTAAACAATCGCCTCGATGTAGCGTTTGTTTAACCGCGCTTCAACCACATCATCCCGGCTGGCGGCGAAACTTTCAAAGGCACTCATGCCCGCCTCTTTCAAAAACTCAAGCAAGCGTTCGTCTTTGGGCGTGGCCGTCGCCATAATCAAGTAATCAGCGTGTAGCCAATGGGCGAATTTGCCAAATTCAGTAGTCTTATCCAAACCGATATGGGCCTCGTCCACCACCAAACCAATTTGCAATTGTTGGCTACGCGCCCTTGCCACAAACTCGGCCAAGGTTCGGGTGTCGTCGTCGCCATCGGAGTCATAGCCGGTATTGCGGTTACGGGCGCGGGCGACCCCTTGCGCAGTGGATAGCAAAACCATCCCCGCTCTGGTTTCTTGGTTCCGTCCCTTTGCCAGCATAACAGGGTTTAAGCCGCTGCAATTAGCTGCTAGAGCATCCTCGGTTTGTTGCACTAAATTCACAAATGGCACAAACCATAGCCAAACCGTAGGGCGACGGCTGCTGACTTCCTCCAACACCCGCGAAATCATATAAGTTTTGCCCGCCCCGGTGGGAGCGCGAAGAAGACAGGGCGGGGACGGTACGCGCAACAGTGCCTTCGACATGGATTCAATCAAAATGGATTGAAATTCTTCGGCTTCTATCGAGTCGGATTGGGGGGTGATGATGTCTAGGCTGTTCATAATTTTCAAATCCATACTAGCTTATCACTAACTCAAAATTAGCTTATGAGGTGCGAGGGTCAATTAGTTTAATATGAGGTTTGAAACGGATAAAATCCGAATTATTGACCGTTACCAAGGTGTCTAATCTATGGGTTAGCATTGTGGCAACTATATTGGCATCATGCACTTGTTTTCCGCCAAACTCGATTTCAGAAAATAATCTCCATAAGACATCCATCACACTCTCCGTATCGTCCAATACTCGGCAGCGATCACGCCAAACTGCCAGCCAATTCAGCAAAAGCTCCTTGGACAACGGTGAGGTGAAACTTTGGTGGCGGGATAACACTGCAAGATATTCACGCAATACCTGCCGACTGATATAAAGCATTGTGCCTTTTCTTAAATGCTGTTTAATGAACTGATTCACTTGTGGATGTTCTGGGGCTTCTCGCACACTTGCGTAAACTAAAATATTAGTATCAAGAAATAAAGGGCTATCAGCGTCCATCATGACCATATAGTTGTTCCCTTGACAAGTCAATATCTCGCCATTCGCCAATCGACATAGGTTCTGGCAAATTATCAAACTCCTGTTGCTTTTGAGAAATAGCCCAATCAATTAAGGTAGCCAGCACGTCAGGCAGGGGCTTTTGCAACTGCTGTTGCAAGCTTGCCAATCTTTCGCCGTGTATCTCATCTAATTCAATTTCAATATGCATGGTTACATTTTCCTCTTAAAAATGAAAATAGTCTCACATTAATTATTCCTGCCACACATTCCCGCCCTGCCCCCGCAATAGCACATCCAATAAGCCATAACAATTCGCTTCCACGCCCAAAGCCGCCAATTGCTCGCGCACTGTCACCGGACGCGGGGAATAAACCGCCAAACGTGCCGCGCCGGTTTGCTTGGGCCAAGCCGCCAAGGCTTTGACGGATTTTGCATTCACTTGTTCACAGAGTACCACATCGCAATCCCCTAACCGGCCTAGCCATTTCAGCTTGCCTTCGGGCATGGCGCGGACCCCGCCCAAGCGTTTCAATGCCAGCATCAGATAGGCATGTTTCATCGTTGCCTCAAACAGAACGTCGGCGGGTTCGAATTTATCCAGTTGCAAATAGGCAAACTCGCCGCCTTGTTCGGGCGGGTAACCCGGTTTGCCGCCATAGCCTGAAATCACCCGGCGCACCCGCTCGGCGCAAACATCGCGGCAGAGGTTTTTCTCGGGTTCTTTGGCGGTGGCTTCGGTGTTGGAGCAAAGGATAAACCGCCGTTGCCCGCCGTCTTCGGCATTCAGTTCCAACACCGCTTGGCCGGTCGTGCCGGACCCGGCGAAGAAGTCTAAAACGATGTCGTTGGGGCGGGTGGATTGGGAGAGTAGATTGAGTAACAATGAGCGAGGCTTTGGGTAGTGGAATGTTTTATTACCGAAAATAGCCAACACATCTCGTGCGCCTTCTTGATTACTTCCGGCAACAAAACTAGAATCAGTATCGTATTGCCGTTTTTCAGAATTTGGAACTATCCAGCTTGAGAGGGGCTTTGTATCATTAACTAAGTCCGTTTTATATCTTTTAAATCGTGGCCGACCGAATCCAACGGGCCGCCCAATCCAGAAATCAAGCTCAGGCAATTCACGCCTTAGCATCAAAGTATTGCCACTTCCAGGTACATCACCATTATCAATAGCATTAAGGAGGCTTTCCATTGTTGACCATATCTCTACTCTTTGTTTAGTTGGAAATATTACTTTTCCATCCGCAATATATTCTTCCATTGTTTTCGCTCTGAGCATTTGCCCATCATAAAGATTATTTTTGGATGCATATACCCATACTCGTTCTGGGTTACATGGATAACTAATACCAGTTAAAGGATCAATAATTGGATAGAAAAGATTAGGTCTTTCCTTGTAGTTCTTAGCACAGGAAAGCGTATCTGAAGACCACACACCAAAAGGATCATTATCGGGGTTGTAATATGTTTGATAGGTTTTTTCAAAGCCTATAAAACTGAATCCATCGTTCGCATAAACAATAACATGTTCATGATCGACACTGAGAAATGCACCCTTTGCATCGTTGGAACCTTGCCTTGTTTTCCACACAAAACTCCCCACCCGCATTCCCGGAAACACTTCATCCATCAACAACTCCAAACGTGCGCGGTTCTCGTCGTTGATGGATACCATGATCACGCCGTCGGTGGTCAACAAATCACGGGCGAGGGTCAGGCGGCGATAAAGGAATTCCAGCCATTGCGAATGCCGCCAGCGGTCATTCGCGCCCACATAGCGGTCGTTGTACACCCAATCTTTGTTGCCGGTGTTGTAGGGCGGGTCGATGTAGATGACGCGGATTTTGCCAGCATGGGTGGCTTTGAGTAGGCGTAAGGCATCGAAATTGTCCCCTTCGATAATCAGGTTGCGGTGCAAAAAGACCGACTCGGTCTCCAAGACCGAGTCGGTCTTTCGATTAGGATTGTCTGATTGTTGAGGCGTATGGCACCATGCTTCCACCCTTCGTGGCAAGACAATATCGGCATTCAATGCCGCATCGCGCTCAATCAGGTTGGATTCCCAATAAAGCCCTAGTTTCTGACGGGTGAGATGTTCGACCAATAACCGCCGCAATTGCTGTTCATTCAGGTCATCTAATTGGGAAAGCAGATGGTCGGCGCGAGTCTGGCGGTTCATAATCAAGTATCTTTCAAGTGGGGAATGCAACGTTTAGCAAGCCGACTTTGTTTATTTTACGCGGGTGTATGATGGATGGCAAAAGTAAAGTGTTGTAGCACGGTGTTGTAGGGCCAGATCAATTGCCTACGCACTGACCTGACATGCGACGCTAGGGCATGGGAACGATAGAAAGTGTGTTAGGATTTTCAAAACCTATTCATACATTTTACACATGGCCCACTTTTCCGGCTACGGAGGTTCCAGCTATGACGACTTTGACCATTGACATGCCCGAAGAAGCCTTTTCCGCCTTGCGCCGCTCGCCGCCTGAGTTTGGCAAAGACATGCGTGTCGCAGCAGCGACTTATTGGTATCAGAAAAGCGAAGTGTCTCAGGAAAAGGCGGCACAAATCGCCGGGATGAGCCGCTCGGAATTTCTGCAACACTTGGCGCGGGAACAGGTGGAGGTGATTCAGGTGGACTTCGAGGACTTGCAGCGGGAATTGATGCGTGGTTGATTATGCCTATATCAACGCCTCCCCGATTATCTTCTTGGCTCAGGCGGGATTGCTGGACATGCTTCGCTTTGCGGCGACTGAAATTCGTTTAACTTCCGCTGTGGAACAAGAAATTGGGAAAAAGCCAGCATCCGATCTTGCGGTCATGGCTGTGGTGAATAGGCGATTGCTCGCTCCCAAGCTCCATCTCTCGTCGTTATACACAAGTCCCGCCAAACCGAAAATGCCGTCATTCCAGCAGGGATGCAGGAATCCAGTGCCATGGACGGTAATTCGCCGTTATGTAAGTGTTTGATTCAAGATACACATCAACCCGCAGATTCACCTCCCTGTGACTGGATTCCGGCAGTCCATGCCGGAATGACGGGCTTCAACCACTTGTGTATAACGACGAGAGCTCCAGCTTGGGAATGCGGTGCATCACACCACCAAATGCCGATCCACATACTCCAAAGCTGCTTTTGCTAATAACCCTGACCGGCTATCACCCAACCGAGCCGCTGCCTTGTCAATATTAACCAATACACGCTCTGGCAAGGTGATGTTCACCCGTTTGGCTTTGCCCGATAGTTTGGATAAGTCTACCTCGACCACTGCCCAAATCCAGCCTATAAATTCGGGGTCGGCTTGATGCTTGGCAATGGGCGAGGCTTCTGGAATGGGATGCCCGTCTTCGATGACTGTTTCCATCCACAATTCAATAGCTTCTTTGGCGTTGACTATTGCTTCGTCCAAGGTGTCGCCCGCTGAAAAACAACCCGGTAGGTCGGGAACAACCACGCCATACGCATGGGCTACGTCGCCTGTTTCAATCGTTATCGGATATCTCGTCAAAGCCTAATCCATCCTTCCGCCTCATTGAGTTTGTCACGAGTGAAAAACTCGATCTCAGTTTCCCTTAATCCCTTCCCGGCAAAGACGAAGGCATTTTCCTTCCAACGTTCCTCGCCGACGATGGCCATCTTGGTGACTGAATCTCCATACTCCATCAGAAAAGCCATATCCCCCCAGTCGTCTTTTTTTGACCATCCTTGGAAGTTTTCGGCGATCACGAGCAATTTCGCGCTGCCATATTTCCCGATGACCCCTTCCAGCACGCGCTGGACCGCCTCTTGATCGGCGAGGCGCATGATGCCTTCCATGCGTACTGTCAACAATTTGTCTTCAATTTTGATGATTTCACAAGTCATAATCCCAACCTTTGCTTGAAATTCAGCCTTTACACCCCCAACTCAAGTGCCAGTATAAACCGATTTTTAAGGCTTTTCCCATGCGTACCGACAAACTGACCGCGAAATTACAAGCCGCTTTAGGCGAGGCGCAAAGCCTGGCTTTGGGGCGTGACCATCAATTCATCGAACCCATCCATGTGATGGTGGCGCTG
>Ga0265593_1000897_pt1 | contig 14921 bp, 14 predicted proteins | sample saktaG_8_FD_190136 | JGI IMG/M metagenome (GOLD analysis project Ga0265593, IMG submission 190136) | Saline water microbial communities from Sakinaw Lake, British Columbia, Canada - sak_2011_5_24_36m | ecosystem: Environmental > Aquatic > Non-marine Saline and Alkaline > Saline ...
ATTTGTGACTTGAATTCAGCATTGATAATCAACGAAAATATTCTTTTAATCTTTGATAATAACAATTTTCCCATTGCCATAATAATTTCTTCCTGTGAAAAAATAAGTATAAAGACCAGAAGAAAGTGACTGAATATTCCAAATGATTTCAGTTTCCATTGCAGGCAGGATTATCTGTTTGATTATTTTCCCCATAGGATTTTCAATTATTATCCGAGTCTCATCATTATTGATCTTTGAATTACAAGAGAATTTTACATAATCAGATGCCGGATTAGGATAAACAGTAATTTTATCTGAAATAGTTTCTTTCTCTTTTATACAAACCATGGTGGAGTCATATACCATTAGCAGCCACATATCGTCGGTTCCGGGACCATGATGAGTGCATTGTACATCGCCGGTATTATTTGAAGTAAAGGACCCTCCAATTAATAGCAGTCTCTTACCAGATATTTCAATAGCATCATGCATTGATTCATTATCAGTTCCTCCAAAACATTGACTCCATATTAAATTACCAACAGGAGAAATCTTAATCAGCCACATGTCCGCATAACCAGAAAACGAATGATTATTCTTGACATCCCCATCGTTCGAATAAGTAAGACCTCCTAAAATAAAATTACCGTCGGAAAGTCTTTTAATAAAATCAGGTGTTTCATCATAGGAACCCCCATAGCATTTCTGCCAAAGAAGGTTTCCCCAATGATCTGTTTTTATTACCCAATAATCAAAACCTCCGTGATTCCCGCTTACATCACCATCATTTGATTGAGTTGTGCCGGCGAACATATAAGTTCCATCATCTAATTGTATTATAGCAGTAATTGATTCGGTAAGACTCCCCCCATAACATTTTTGCCATTCAATATTACCTGCTGAATCAAGTTTTATTACCCAGGCATCAATTTCACTATGATGCTGACATTGCACATTTCCATCTGTTGAACCTGTCCAGCCCCCGACAATGACCCCACCATCGTTTGTCGCAGTTACACATAGTCCATCATCTTGAGATGATCCTCCAAAAGATTTTTCCCATTTTATAATCCCATTTTTATCAAGTTTAATTGTCCAATAATCAAAGGACCCATGATTGCCAGTGACATCGCCATCAAGAGAGTTTGAATAACCCATACAGACAAAGCCTGAATCAGATGTTATTGAAATTCTCATCCCAATATCCATCCAACTACCACCAAGGCATTTCTGCCACAGAAAGTTACCATCGTTATCTACTTTAATAATCCAATAATCGATCCCTCCATGATTTCCGGTGACGGTTCCATTGACTGAAGGTGTAGAGCCGAAGAGGATAAAACCTCCACCAGGACAGGAAATCATTTGAGTCGGAGCATCAGAATCAGTCCCTCCGTAACATTTTGAGCTTAAAAAATTTCCTGATGAATCAATGTTTACAAGCCAGAAATCCTCTTCACCATGATTACCGCTTACTTGCATATCATATGAAGATGTTTGTCCAAGCAGCATAAAACCATTATTTGAAGGAAGAACAGATACTCCATAATCATCAGCATTTCCTCCATAACATTGTTGCCATAAAATTGATAATGGTTGTGATTGTGATTCAAGGCAAGTAAAAAAAAACACAATCAAGCAGAAAAACATTTTTTCCGATTTCTGTCCCACAGCCTTAGCTAATGAATGAAATAACATATTCCACTTTGATCTTTGTAAAAATAATGAACTTCCCACTCTAAAACAAGTGGGAAGTTCACTTGAACCACCTAAAAAATCAATGAAATACCGAAACCTTACCGGATTTTGAGTATTTATCGTTCATTAATGTGAATATATACAGTCCAGCGGGTACGTCTCTTGTGTCCCACGTGATTTGCCCCTCGACCTTTGTTATTGGGAGAATTTTAATTACCTGGTTTTTCATATCCACTATTTTTATCCAGGAATTGTTTACCCCGGCCAACAATGTATAACTGAAAACTGCCCAACTTTCCGCGGGATTTGGCGTTACTGAGATCTTAGGTTCATAGATCGAATTTAGATTTTTTGCCGCGTTGAAAGTTGCTGATTTTACAGGTGATGCTGGACTTGGCGGACAGTTGATATTGAAAACCCCATAAGCAAATTCAAGAATGTTTCTTGCTTCGTCCCCGGCAATCCCTTTACTGTTTGATGCTGTATAATCTAAAAAGGCAATTTGAGTGGAATCAAGCTGGTACATATTAGTATTATTATCAATTAACCCTGCCTGAAACGTTTTGAAGTCTTTGTAATAATTGTACTCTATCATCGCTGAAGAATCCAAAGAATATGTCTGTGGAAGAAGATCCAGTAAAGCAAGTGCAGAAGTCGTATTTTTTTCTGCAAACCAAGAATCTATGATTTGATAATCTGCAGATAATGTGTGCTGGTTATCCAACCAATTTCTCAGGTTTGTATAGTCCTTCACAGTGTCTAACAATATATCATGTGTCAAAGCATATGCTGCATTCATGCTTTTTGCATAATAATATGATAAGCCGGATTGCAAGGTAGTTTTATACGTGGAATCACTTGCAATCGCTTTTAGCAACTCTATCATATAATCTGGCAAAGGATTAGTTTTCTCTTTTAGATAGTTCAACAAACTGTCATTTCTTAATTCATCAGGATTCGCAGCGAGTATTTCAAAAAGAATAGGATCAGGAAGAACATCATTCTTATTAGCTGCGGCAACCAGAATTTCCCGTGAAAGATGAGGAGAACGACCAAGAAGTTCATCTCGTAATTGCATTGTTTGAGCCGGTGTACTATTATTGATATCTGATGAGAGGGCGCTTGTATTACCGCCATCTTTAAGAGATTCATACATCGCTTTAATATTGTTATAAGCAGATATGTTGTCAGCATATTCCGATTGCAGCGCAGATATTTGTTCAGCAGTCAGCTTCTCAATTCCTATTCCGTTACCACCATAATTATCGGGGCAGAGATTTTGATTTGGGGTTCCCTGAGTAATAACATTATAGACACTTTCAGGAAATTGAAGAGGGTCTCCGTTATAGTACTTGTATGTGATTGTCCACGACGCTTGATTGTTAAAATCGCTATACGGGTTATTTGCATTTTTCGAAAATTTATTCCCGGCAGGCTTACTATAGGACCCTTGGTACTGCGCAATACCATAATCAAAGACATAGAAATCATAAATATTATTATTGTTTTTATTACAGATATAGTATAAACCTGTACTGTTTGGCTGATTATAATTCTTTTTTTCAGCCTGATTACCGACAGTAATTCCCTGAGATGAATTATTATAAATTTGGTTATAAGTCACCATTGATGGATCGGGTTGACCTATTACGCGAATACCTATATAATTATCACCCTGGTTAGTATTACCTGAATGAGTAAATGAATTTTGCTCAATGGTATATCCTGTACAATTATTCAATTCGACGCCAATACCGGTAAAGTTAGGACAAATTATATTTGAACCAATATCAAATGTATTTAAGACTACGGTGGCATTATTGACTGCGTTGAGGCGTATACCATAACTATTATCCGTGAAATCAGCCTTGTTGATATAAACCGTATTTGGGGAAGATTCATGTAAGGCAGATATACCCGCAAACAAACCATGAAATGATGACCTAATTACAGATGAAGGCGGACACGGTGTAGAGGGACTATTACAATATGTATCAATAATGTAGCCTGCATCAATAGTATATATCCCATACCCCCTGGCAATACTTGTTGAATATGATTTGGTATTCGAAAAGTGGCAACCTTTGATACTGATACCTTCAACATCCCACATGGAAATGTGTGCATAGAATGGATTTGGTCCTACATATGAATTATCAATTTCAAACGAACAGTGTGAAAAGTAACTATAGTTATTCAAATGTGGTCGAGGCGGAGGCGAATATGGATTGAAATTATGATAAGAAATAAATTCAGTCGATCTTCTATTATTTTTAAAAGTTGAATTTGAAGCCATGATAATACCACCTGCCGTTCGGTAATAATCGGGACGCCACATGGCTATATTCATTGCATCCTCGATGAGAGAATTATTCTTAATAAGTAAAATGCCCTGTGGACAATGACCATTGATTGTAAATTGTGAGGAATCGTAATTTCCCCAAACCTCGATTCCCTGCCACATGGAATTACATGCTCCGGTAAGGGTTCCTCCATCAACGATCAATTTAGCATCAGGTTCAACAATAATTTTTGCCTGCGAGATAAAACCAATTTTACTTCTGATGGTTAAAGTATGGCCTGATTTAATAACAATATTTCTGTTTTTATACATATCCACAACCCAAACCTCATCATGATTGATTTCAAGAGGAGTGTTTGAATATGTAAAATCATTGCATAACAAAGTACACTCATACGTATTTGGATCATAGGGACCTAATGCAGGGTCTGTATCATCACAATCTTCCTGATCGGGTGCATTTGACGGACATGTTGCAGGTTTTGGGCCTATACCCCAATTATAATATCCGTCTCCATCACGATCCACGCAATGAATAGCGGTATCATTATGTATATTAGAGATTATTGGAGTTATAATTCTACTTAAAAAATATGGCGGATTAAGATAATAAATATATCCTGTGTGATTTGGCCACCCGACAAATAAAGCACTGTTTTTTGCGATCCAATAATTCATTCCGATATATGGTGACCCGGGTTGAATGATACCTCCTTGAGCATAATCAATAGTATCTCCTTCTTTTACAACACTATAACCAATTAATGAAACGGCATGAGACCAACCAACTTGTTGAATAACTGGGAATGGTCCTTTTTTTATTAGACTTTGCTTTATTGTATCAATAGGAGGGGGATCATCTGGATGATATGGATTAAAGAGATTATAATTTGTAATTTTGATGATATCAGATGGACTTGAACATTTGTCGGAACATACCGGGGGATTATAATGAGCTTGAAATGGGAAACAATTATTATCTACATACCCATTTGATATGGCATAATCTAAAGCCCATCTAGGATCACCTGGACCTATCCCCATAAACCAACAACTTACTATATCTTGCACGGACAGATATGGATTTATTTGTTGGTTAAAATATAAGTTTGTTAATGCTTCTATTGAATTTATTGAAGCAAAAGCCCAGCATAATCCTGTTGTTCGGTATTCCCCTCCCGAATTGACACAACTGGTCGAATCTTGATATAGGAAACTATTATTTAACCAGCATCCAGCCTGATAACGTGGAGGAGTAATCCAGCCAGAACTTTGAGGTTCACTATTGTAATAAGGATTAGGAGTAACTCCATCGGCCATCATAGGATTATTAGCACGATGTCTGTTTCTCCAATCCCAAACTTTTACAAGATTTGAAGTATTGGCATAAGAAGTCCTACCATAAGGGATTTCAAAGAAACCATCTTTATAAAACTCAAAACCAAATGAATTATATTTATTCCCGAAAAATGCTTTTTTCTGAGCATATGACAAGGATGATGTTGCCGAAACACCAGCGCTCCATATCATCCCTTTTGTTTGTAAATTCTGATTCAAAATTTGTACCTTAGAATTCTGGATTGATTGAAGGTACAAAAATTTTAACGAATCAGCCTTAGGAATGCTCTGATCCTGAGTTTCAACTTTATCTAAAGTACATGTTGCATCTATTAATTCAACTAACAATTGAACGGGAGTGACAGAATTTAAATATTTGGTTTCCTCACTTATGTTAGAAAATGACACCACTTGACCTGCCGAGATCATCGGATAATTTTCATATACAAGATATTTATGTTGCAGATTATCAACTAAGATAATTCTGACAAGACTGGTATCACTTCGAAATGACACAGTCCCCGTAATATTAAGACCAAAAATTGAACCTGAATAAAATGGATTAAAAGCAGTGTCTTTATTGAAAGACTGATTTACAAGAATTAATGTCTGCGGGAACCCTGATAATTGAAAAAAGAACAGGATAATAACCCCCATAATAATTTTTTTCATAATTGCCATTTTTAGAACCAATATTACTTTGAATGTGCAAGTTAATATATACTTTTCGTTTTTGGTTTGAAATTATTGTGACAAAAAATAGCAAAAAACCGCCATTTTTCCGCTTCGAAAAATTGATAAAATAATGTAAATCTGTAATTTATAAAATTTAATTGGAGGCCGAGGTGACGTCGGGGCTATGCAGACCATGACAAGAATGGGAGGAAATCGGGTAGCTTTGACGAAAAACTTCGATTGCAAGCTGAATATTGGAATGAACATTAAATCGTTTTCTTAAACGAGATAAAATCTGGCGTACATTGCATTATGTAGTTGATGTTTCTTTAGCAATCGTTTTTGGATACAACCCTTTCATCAATCGTGAGATTATTTCCTTTTCATTGGGCATAAATTCTAATGAATCAGAAATCATTTCTGGAAGAAATTTAAAAGTTTTAGGTTGGGTTTTATCGAACATATTAAAAGAAAAAATCCGACCGCCGTGCGCGACAAATTCCAACGCGTGTTTTACCTCTTCTCTGGATGCAGATTTACAAAGATATGCAGAAGCGCCAAGGTCAAGCATTCTTTGCTGCCACTGCAGATCATCCTCATGGCTTAAAATAATAATACTTTTACCAGGATAGCGCACTTTCAGATAACGATAGTTGACTATTGGATCGGTAAATTTGAGATAAAGATCAAGAATAATGATTTTAACATTAACCGGGATCCCGTTTCGTTCAATGGCAGCAATATCATTTGAGGAACCAACAATATCAATATGATCACGAGATGGCCGGAACCACTTTTTAATACCATCAATGATTATCTGATGATCGTCAATAATAAAAACAGAGATACAATCACAGGATGATTTCAATTCGCAGACATTGTCTCCCTTTAGCATAGGGTGAAGAAAAATTTACTTTACCTAGCTTAGCAAATATAACAAAATATAACAAAAACAAAGCCGCGGATGAAAAGTTCTTCTTATAATCGAACTTTCCGAATAATCAGTATGAAAGCAAGGATTAAGATCAAGGCAATGACCAGCCAGGGAATTTTACTGATGAGGTTGTCAATTTTGTCGGGTTTAATATGCTTGATAATCTGAACAGGGATACGGCGGTTGATGGAGATTGTATCAGGAAGGCTTTTGCCCTGGATAAAAAGGGTATCATGGAGGCGATGGATTTTGACCTGAAGGCGGTCTTTGTGGAGAATCACGGTGTCATGGAGGGTGCTGAGGCGGAGGATGGTATCGGTTTGAAGCTGGGGAATAGGGATTGTATCGCGGATGAGAATAGTATCGGGAGTTTTTAATTCGGGATGAAGGGCAAGGAGACGGTTGAGACGGTGTTGCGGTGTACAGCTGAGGAGTATGGGGATGAGTAAGAAAAAAAGAAAAATAGTAAACATGGAATGGTGAACGGGAAAGGGGTTGGATGAGCCGGGATTTGTTTTGAGCGAAGGCATATGGTTAGGTTAATGGATGGTGAGAAAGTTATTGAGGCGGTTTAGCCAGCCGCGTTGGAAGTGTTTCTGGGCGGGGTATTTTTGAATGATGTTATTGATGAATGCGACACGGGCGTTGTAGACCTGGATGAGGAATTTGTCCGGATAGACAGTATTGATGCGTTGAAGGGTATTGGGCCCTACGATGCCATCTTCGGGAACTCCCATGAGGCGTTGGGGGATTGTGATACCCCATTTACCGCTGCACCAGAGCCAGTCGACCAGGATCTCGGCCAAGGCCTGATCACGGATCTCATCGGCCCGCCAACGATTCCAATAAGCCATCCTCAGAATATTCAATACATCTTTTTTCGTAAGCAATTGGAGATCATTTATATCAATATTTCCATCCCCATTTTTATCGAAGCCCATCTGGCGCCAGGTGGAGAGGGTAACGCCCATGTTGGTTGGTCCTCCATGATCGGAAGAATCATTGACAAACAATCCTTCCCATTGAAAGAGCTTTGGTGCGAAGAGATCAAGACTGGCCATGGATTCTGGTTTTATGAGATTGACTGCTGACTGCCGGTCGTTAGCGACGGGGGTTGATTTTGAACACAGTATCCCGGACGTACAGCAGGCCCAAGATGGTCGGAAAAAAGGCAGTGAATTCGCCCAGGGTAATGATTTTTAGAAAAAGTAAAATGATGGCTACAATCAGAAGCAGCAAGCCCAGAAGGGATGTCTGCCAATTCGTGAATATCCTTGTTTTCATAGGATTGGAGATTATGATTTTTATTTGGGATGGTTTCGGAGGTAGATCTGGATTTCATCGATCTTTTTGAGTATTTCGCGGGTGTCGGATTTAATGTCAGAGCGGAGAGTCTCGATTTCGCGGCTGTTATCGGATTTGTGGAAGATGAGATCCTGTTTCAGATTGGTGAGTTCGACATTGATTTCGGCCAGACGGATTTCCATATGAACCCATATGGAAATGATGGCCACAAGAAAGGTGAACAGGCTGATGGTCTGGGGAAGTGGGAGACCGAATATTTTCCATTCTTTCATCATACGACTGTTTAAGCGCCATAGAAGGCGGCTTCAACCATTTCGACATAAGCTACCCAGCGGATCACGGTTTCGGCTGCACCGGTGACTGTAATTTTAAGAGCGCCATTGGAAGTATCTGCTGAAACATTGGCATCCCAGGCTGAAACGCTTTCGGCAATCACGGTTTTTGTTACGGAACCGATGAGAGCCGTGGAGGCTGCGGTTGCATCCTTTTTGATGAGGCCTTTGAACTCGTAGGCTGCTCCCTTGGTGTTATCATCGGTGGCAGCGACTACCATGACCCTGAAGGTATTCATCTTGTTATTCATCAGGATGATGTAATCTTCTTCGCCAACCACAAGGTCCAAAGGCCCATCATCTTCGGTAGCGGCCCGGGCAATGATGTTCGTATACTGGGCTTCGCCAATTTCGCCGGGATTACTGAACCCGCAGCAAGCCTTTGCATGCTGATAGATGTTGTAGGTTTTCGCATTGCAGCCTTCGACATGGGAATAATCGGCGGCACATTCGTTTAGTGAGCCTTCGGCATGTCCGCCGACGCCTGAAACAATATTGCCATCTCCTTCGGCATAGGCCGTTTCGGCAGAAATCACATGGCTGGAACCATAGGCAGTGGACTTATTGCCACTAACCTGGTGCTGATCACCAAAGGCCGAGCTGTGATTACCGGTAATTTCATTATGCTCTCCTGAAACCAGGCAAAACTGCCCACTAACTTCATTATGAGAACCGGCTGCAGCCATTGAATTTGCACCGGATACCTGGTTATGCTGTCCGCCAGCAATGAAGGAACCGGCGCCACTGGCCACACGGGTAACAGCTTCACGAACGAACTGGAAATCGGTTGCATTGGCGCCCCTGGCATTACCGGCAAGAGAGCCGGCTGATAAAGTACCCTGAACGGCTTTAGAACATGTGGAAAGGTCCTGATCACCGGTATTGTTTCCGGACACCGCTGCTAATGCAGTGGCATTGGAATGTGTATGATCACTGGCATTGGAATGCTTTTTTGAGATTGAATCATCATAATCAGCCTGGATCCCAAGGATGGCTTTAACGGCAGGACCTGTACTCGTTAGAAAATTCAGGATGCCCAGGCTGTCGAGCCAGGCCCGGATGATCCCGGAACGCGGACGGGCCGGGGCTGAAAGTTGCTGGGTAAAATCCCGGTAGTTGGTGGTCCCCCGGTTCTGCTGACCCATGAGGAAGTATTTAGAGCTACCCATAGTTGAAGGATTTAGGAATTAAGAATTATGGAAGATGCAGGATACAGGATGTGGGATGCGGGATCCATGATGTAAGATTTTAGGTTGATCATTAATTATCAGGTCATCATGACGTAGAGTTTGTCGAGACTGCCGGTGGTGGCTTCGCCGATATCCATGGAGAATTGAACCCAGGTTGTAAGGAGATCGGCGACATTCAGGGTCATGGAGGTGAAGTCTTTGTCGAGGGTGATGGTGATTGGTGCATCATCTTCATTGACACAGGTATCGAAATTAGCCCCGTCGAGACTCTGAAGCATGGTAAGGGTGATATCAGCATCCAATCCGGAGTAAATAAACTGAATGGTGAGTTTGGTAGCTCCGTTGGGGATCTGAATGTATGGGGTGAATGCATTTCCGCCTGAGACAGGCAAGGAGCATTGAATCATTCTGCGGGCTATTGACATAATACTATGATTTACGAATTGGTTGATACTATTCTGAAGCCGGAGACTCTTTTGGAGACGGGGGCTGTGTATAAGGGATAATTCTGTGCGATGATGTATTCCTGCAGCAGGGTTTGTTTGGAACGGGCAATAGAAAGAACTTCCTGTATAGTGTCGCGGCGGTGATCGCGGGGAAGAAGGACTGCAGTTGAAATTTCAACAAGGGCCGGTGACAACGATGGATCGGCGCCGGGTGTGTACTGGGCTGTTTCGAGCAACTGCTGGTTGAGCATGGCATATTTGACGAAGAAAGCGAGGCAGGGTTTGATATAGGATGTGATGAGGGTGGCATAATCATCGGGATTGGCAATAACATCATCATACAGCGATGCGGTCAATACGGGTTTCACGTATTTGAGCTCGGCAGTCTGGATGACCTCGGATTTGATCATCGTGGGGTCGAGTTCGGTGACGTAGGCGAGAGCTATGGTTTCGGTGGCAGTTATGAGAGGCATGGGTTTCGTGATGAACGTGATGGCGTGATGGTCGTGATGAATTATATATTTAATGTGTCGGATGAGGGGTAGATGTTTTTGAGTTGGAGGACCAGTAGTTTTTGAACGTGGTCGGTTTTGTCGTAGTCGAGGCCGGTGTCGCGGCGGATTTCCCAGACGTATTTCATGGGGTTGATGCGGGAGATGGGCGGAGTGTTGATGAATTCGAAGTCTTTGAATTGGAGGTTGCAGTCGGAAAGTGAGGTTTCAAGTGATTGGATGAAGACTTCCTGGATGGGATGGATGACGGTGGAAATGGCGATGTCGTACTCATTGAGGATGCGGCCGGAATCGAAGCCGGCTTTCTCGTCGGAGTAGGGAGTGAGGGTGCGGAACCAATTATGAATAGTGATGAGGGAGATTTCACTCTGCTTGTGCAGACTGGTCCAGTTGTCCTCCTTTTCACGGTTGAAGGAAATGAACTTGGCTTCCTGGGAACTGATACCGGGACCAAGATCGGAAAGATACTGAATGATAATTTCGTTGGCCTTTGAACTGAGAGCACCTTTGTATTGCTGAAACATGGCATCCAGTTCATCGGCCGCTTCATCGGAGTTGACTCCAGGAATCACCAGTAATCCGGGAGTGGCGAAGGAAGATTCAAGACGGGTCTGATTCCAGATATTGGTGAGTCCCGAGATAATGACATTACGGATGCCGGCAAAATAGGATGGAATGCCGTAATAAAAGAATTCCGGTTCGTAATCTTTGATCTGAACGATAGAATGCAGCAATCCGTCGGGACCCTTTGAAAATTCAGGGAAGAGCGCTAGGGTTTGCAGATCCTTGTCATCCTTGCCCTTGAACAAATCCCAGCAGGGATGGATCAGAACCCGCTTGCCATCGACATGCAGTCGTACACGGGAAGCATCCTGATGATAGACAAATACAAAAGACCTTTTGGAATTGGAAACCAGCTCATAATAGCAGTTTCCGAAAGTGAGGTAATCGAAACAGAGCTTCTTTAGAGTGTACAGAAACGGTTCCCGGATATTATTAGAAAGGTTGATAAAACGTGAGGTTGCCGGATCGGAGGACTGGATGCCCTGGCCAATGATGTAGTTGGTTTTCGAATTCAGGATTGCCCTGTGAACAGGGACCTCCCGGGCCAGCTTGATCAACTGGCGAGGGAGAGCATTGTCATCGCCAAAGGGGATATAGTCCTGATAATTGGTGCGGGAAGCGATATAATCCGTATCAAATAAATCAAGGACCGGAGCGTAATTGAACTCAAAAAAGCGGGTTGTTTGAATTTGCTTAGCGCACATCTTGAGGTCATTAACAGATTGAATGAAAGAATGAGTAAATTAATTAGTCACCAAAACCAGCCAGCATCAGCAATTCGGAATGCAGGTAAGCAGTCTGGGCTTTATACTGGACCCGGTAACGCCTCATCTGCAGATCAGGATTGTACCAGGACTCGATATCCTGGGGATCCATCAGTCCGTCGGTAGCAAAGATGAGATTCTGTTGAGTTGTAAAGAGAGCACGGTGAGGCTGAATCCCATTCTGGTAGATGGCAATCCAGGTATCCCAGTCAGGACGAATGAGAACCGGATAGCCTTCATAGGAAGGAACATTCACCCCATTCAGCATCATTGTGAGCGGAAGATCGCCAGTTTTATTCTTGATCGTATGGACCAGGTTCCTCCACATGGAACGGGTGACCATGAACACCAGGGGGAATTCAAATAATTCGGGACGGGCCGTATCAATCATTTCTTCGAGGGTAGCATCTGCTTCACCGGAAGCCAGAGCCCCTGCTTTAACAGCTGCAACAGTTCCAGTGGCTGCAAAAGAACCTCCGCTATTAGCAACTGCAGTAAAAGAAAAAGTCTGGCCTTTATATCGGCTAACCACCTTTATCTGGGCACCGGTAGGATTGGTCACAATGACCCCATTGATCCCTGCACGAGCCTCAATAGTGGCTTTATGAGCGGCAAGCCAAGCAACAACAGTAGCTGTAGCGTTGGAGGCATAAGCCTGAGTATAATCAACACCATTGATTGTAACTGTAATCAAAGTATCCGTTGCGCCATAAGTGTACGTGAGAATTTTCTCAGCCTTGACAGCAGAGGTAGCCGAATCAATGACCACATGCTGGGCTGAGGGAATGGTCCCAGCATAGAGATTGGCAAGAAAATGCGACATAAAACCGGTATATCCTGAAAAATTGGTATCAACCGTGCCGGTAGGGATTCCAGAAGATAAGGTTTCCTGGACCGGATTGCCGAAGAACATCTGGCGGATCAGGTCCTGCTGCCCGGCCTGGGCAATGATCGGAAGCATGATCTTGTTCCAGATATCAGGCTCCTTCATCCGCTCGATATCATCCTCCTTATAGCCGGTGGCCAGCAACTGTTCCACGATGGAACCCCAGAAAGCCCGGGCATTCTGCTCGAACTCCATGGCCATGGGAGCCACGGTGATTGACTGGGTAGAAAGAGCAAAGGTGCCGGTGGGGGTAAAGCCTGGAGCCGCTTTTGGCTTGGTGATGAAGGAAGGACGGGAAATCTTGTTCAGAAGTTCGGTACCCTTCACATCGGTGCGGACCGTGATGGCGCCCCGGATATCTTCGCCCATAAAAAACGGGCTGACGAAAAATTCACGGATGGATTGCTTGGTGAAAGCGGGGCTGATGGCGTGGGAGAAGATGTTGGACATGGGGATTAGGATTGAAGAAATGAATAATAGAATAATCGAATACTCGAATTATGAATTAAACAGGATGCAGGATACTGGATGCATGATGGGTTGTTACTTTTTGAGTTTGTCTTTAAGGTGGATGGGCATTTCCTTGAGGAGTTGTTTGCCGAAGGTTTCTTCGGAGGGGCCAACCTTGAGCTGGGGATCGGCGCCTTCGACAGTGGCGGGACGAGCTTTGAGCTGGTCCTGAAGGGTGGTGATCTGATCCTGGAGAGCGGAAAGCTGTTTCTGGTGATCGGCTTCCAGGGTCGAAATCTGTTTCTGATAGTCTGCTTCGAGCTGCTCGACCGTTTGGTTGTAATCCTTCAGAGCATCGGCATTTGCTCCATCCTGAGACGGGTTCAGCAGGTTTTTAAGCCTTTGGAAAAGTTCCTTTTTCATGGTGTTGTTGTTTGAGAAATATTTAAGCATGAATTCAATGATGGTGTCGGGTTTTTTGGCAATGAGCCAGGCAATGGCCGGGTTCTCATCCAGGAAGCGGGTAGCCTGATAAGAGAAGGAATCCACTGCAAAGAGAGAATTCGTAGCCGCAGGATCATCCACCAGGTCCGTGGCCAAAAGATCTTCAATACGGGTGGCAGGGTATTCATCGTCGGTGATCACCGGTTCCCCCGGGATAAACGCAATGGAAGCCCCGAACATGTCCGGGTTGTTTTTGGCCATCTTCAGGATATAGGCATGAAGATTGCCGGAAGGAGATTCTTTACAGACCTCATCCAGATGCAGATCACCATATACCTTATCCCCATCGACCTTGAAATTTTTAAAGCGGCCGATGTAGGTGCCGAACGAAGAGCTGCACATATTGGGATGACCAAAGCGGGCTTTTATCCCATTCTCCTTTTCATTACCCAGTTTTTCGATCTGGGCCAGGGTGATCGCATCGATCTGCTCGAAATAGGATTTGACCTTACCCGCCTGGGCGACGATGACCTTATTCAGAGTACCGGCAACTTCATCGACACTGGCTACCGAAAAGGCGATGGGAGGAGTAGAAAAGGACTTCATTCTGTGGGTGAAAAATTGATAACCACAAACATACAATAGACTTAAAGTAATTGTTTAGTACATGTTGGCAAAAAGTTGCTAAATAGCTTGTTATAATAATATTTGCTTAGTATTTTTGTAAGAAATGGCTATATGAATCCGGAGGCTGAAAAAGTAATTATTGAGCTGAGAGAGCGTTGCGGAATTGAAGTGGAACAACTCGTGGTAAGAGGATTACTCCCTGTGAGCCAGGCGAAAAAATGGCTGGTAAAGGAACTCTATTTTACCTATGCCAGGGAAGGGAAAACCCTGGAAAAAGGAGGAATGACTTATACTCAAATCAAGAATGAACTGAGTGACAGTTATGGAGTGAGTGTAAGTACAATTGAGAAGCTGGTTTACAGGAAATCATGAGATTAAACAGATGACGAAAATTGCATATAATATTCTGAAATATACTGAAATACGGCAGCATGGAAACGAAAACGAACATCCGGCATAAATTCAAGCCCGG
>Ga0265593_1000900_pt1 | contig 14901 bp, 11 predicted proteins | sample saktaG_8_FD_190136 | JGI IMG/M metagenome (GOLD analysis project Ga0265593, IMG submission 190136) | Saline water microbial communities from Sakinaw Lake, British Columbia, Canada - sak_2011_5_24_36m | ecosystem: Environmental > Aquatic > Non-marine Saline and Alkaline > Saline ...
ATATCTGAATAGCCAATAGTTTTAATATTCAGGTGGTTATAGTAATCTTCCAGGTGATCGCCTGTAACAGTTAGTAACTCCTGCTCCCGGTTGGCGAAATAATCCAGGTCCAAACCACTTGGATAATTCGCCTGGCGTGTATCGGTTCCAAGGTGCAGAATAAGTTCCGAACAGCCTTCCGGAAGATGTTCGAGAATGTATTTATAATTTGAAATTGTTGGATTGCCCCAGAAATATTCAATCAAAAGATCAGGGTGTGTAACTCCAAATTTATCAAGTTTCTGAATTTTTTTTTCAATTTCCTGCAAACGGGTATATTTTAGAAGACTCGCAGCTTTTAGAGGCTCATGAAAAGCCAGTTTTGTGGCTTTCTGACGTCCATACGCACTCATCCTGGAATTTGGAAACAGGTTGGGATAAATAATACCGGCAATTGCAGGAGTTCGCACTGGTGTCGCAAATTCCTGAGCCAGGTCAGTAACAACTTCAAAAAATGGGGTATAAAAAGATAAGATCCCGTTTTGATCGGACAGATGATCAATCTTTATATTCATGTTTTTAAGTGCCAATATCTGCGCCCTGAGTTCATGTCTCAGCTCATAAAGTGAGATACTGTTAAGGACCGGCAACAACTCATCTACCGTGTAAAAATTACCCTCAGCATTAACAAGCGAAGGAACTTCGGCAGACGAAAGGACCGGTTTACCAGTGGTAATATTGAGGTGCACACCAATTCCGATTTCAGGATGAGTTTCAGATATTTCTTTTAGCTCAGGCAAAGACTCGTTGAAATTCGTCAATGCAGAAATGGCCGTAATTGTCTTTTTATCAGCAGCAAATTTTATTCCTTCATTAATATTTTTTGAAGCGCCAAAATCATCGGCTGTTATGATTAGATACCTGGCCTGGTCATAGGGCAACTCAGGCACTTTCGCATTTCTGTCGGAGGTACAGCCTACAAACAAAACCATGTTAACCACTGAAGTCACCCATTTCTTCATCACAAAAATCCTGAAAGTTGAATAATTACAATAGAAAAATAGCAGTAATCCGGGATTAGAAATTTTAAAGCAGCGAAAAAATTAAATGCTGCATGCATACTGGTAGCACCAAAGTTAATCTATAATATACGCTTTGTCAAGATAAAACCTGTTTTGCTTAACTTCCAAGAGTCATTTTTACAGGATCTCTGAAGATGTGTTTTCTGTAAACTACTCCTGAATAAAGAAGTTCTCTGTTACTCGCCGAATTTTCTGATCTTTGCAAAACCAATAAACTGAACATATGCCATCAGGCCTGCAAAAATATTTTCGACAAATATTAAAGTTATTGATACCGTCAGCAATAATCCTTTTTCTTATTGCATGCGCTACCATTGTTGTACCTTCGGGAGGTCCGAAAGATATTACACCACCAAAAATGGTATATTCTGAACCTAAAGATTTCTCCACTAATTTTAGAGGGAATAAGCTGGTTCTTACATTTGATGAATATGTTGCTTTGAAAACGCCCGAAAAATTCATGCTTATCTCCCCTCCTCTGAGCAAAATACCAGATATAAAAATAAAAGGGCACGACCTAGTAATTAAACTGGAAGACTCACTCAGACAAAATACAACGTATAATTTTTATTTTGGTGATGCCATTCAGGATATTACTGAAAATAACCCCAATAAGAATTTCAATTTTGCATTTTCAACCGGCACTGAAATAGATTCTCTAAGTCTTTCAGGAATAGTATCCGATGCGTTTACCCGCATGCCTGTTAAAGAAGCACTCGTTATGTTGTATAATGACTTTGCGGATTCAATACCCATGAAACAGATTCCAACTTACGTTTCGCGAACAAATGAAAAAGGGTATTTCAGGCTGAACAACCTTGCATCGGGTAACTATCGTGCAGTGGCCCTGGTGGACAAGAACAGCGATTATATGTACGACCTGCCAACCGAATTGATTGGATTCAGAAATGATTCCGTTAAGCCTTATTTTTCAGCTGTCGACCCGAATGATACTACTGCTAAGCTAACTGAATCGGATAGACAGAAACTGGTTTCATTCGACCTGTTCCCTGAACCTGATTCCACTCAACGAATTCTTAAAACTGTTATTGCTGCCAAAAACAGGCTATCTGTAGCGTTCCGATATTCTACTTCATCTCCGACATTCCGTGCCATGCATATTCCTGATTCGGTTCCCTGGTCGATACAGGAATGGAACCGGACTGCTGATACCTTAAGTGCATGGCTTCTGGACAAACCTGACACACTAACACTAGAAGTTTCGGACCATGGTGTTATTTTGGATACTGTTAAAATTTCTACAACTTTAAAAACTACGGGGAAATCGAAGAATAAAGAAACTATTGATCATCTGAAGTATTCAAATACGGCAGCAAGTGGAATGCTGGGGTACAACAAACCACTTATTCTCACGTTTGCCAATCCGGTTAAGGAGTTTGATCTGGGCGCATTGATTCTATTTACCAGAACAAAAAAAGATACCAGTTTCATAACTCCTTTGGCGAAATTTACTGATAGTATTCACCGGCATTTATTGGTGACGCACAATTGGAATTCGACAGATATTTTCGACTTGTATATTCCGAAAGGAGCATTCACTGATATTTACAGCGATACCTGTGATTCCACTCATGTTTCATTTCAAATGAAAGCAGTGGAAGAATATGGTAAATTTGCCATGCTGATTACCCGCAAGGATGCTGGTTACCCTGTAATAGTACAACTTCTGACAGAAAAAGGATTATTTGTAGATCAACGAATAATTACTACCGAAAAGCGGGTTGATTTCGGACTGCTTTCACCTGGCAAATATAGTCTCAAAGCCATAATGGATGAAAATGGCAATGGCAGGTGGGATACCGGTGAATTTATAAAGAAAATCCAGCCCGAAAGAGTACTAATTCATCCCAAAATATTTGAGGTGAAAAGCAACTGGGAGCTGGAAGAAAACTGGGATCTGTAGCCTTTTAAAGCTACGAGTTACAACAAAAAACGAGCCCGTATTACTGGGCTTCGTTACATTTATTGATACAAGTAATAATATCGAGAAGTGTGCTGTTTTTCAACGAGTAGTGGATCTGTTTCCCATCGCGCTTCGAAGCCAGTATCCCTTTGCTTTTCAGAATATTAAGATGATGAGATGCTGCAGCCTGCTCAATATGCAGAGCTTCATATATTTCAGTCACATTAAGTTTCTTGTTATTATTCAGCAATTCGATAATAGCGATGCGCATTGGATGAGCCATGGCGCGCAGTTTACTTGCTGCTGCTTCAAGTTTTACAATGTCAAGTTTTAAATGATCGGTCATTTCAGTAAGTTTTTTTTACAAAAGTATAAATAAATACATTACCAGATCGTAAATATGTAACTTTATTCATTCGTTTACACAAAAAAAACATATATTGCTTATAATCAAAACTTTAATATTTATAAAAGTCTACTTATTACCACCATTCAGGGCATATATTCGTGGATTTACTCATACGGAAAGTCAAAAAAAAGAAATATGTCAGACAGATGCGTCTTCAAACAATTCAGTAAAAGAGAATTTCATTCCGTCAAACAATCCCATATCGCTTAATTTCAATTCGGGGATTACAAGCAAAGCCATAAACGAAAGTGTCATGAAAGGTGCTTTTAAGGGACCGCCCAATGCAATTGCTTTTTTATTGATGCGTTCATATTTATCAGCCGCCACATATCCATCGATATTAGCCATCAAACCAGCTACAGGTAAGGGAAGTATATCAAGGTATTGCCCATCGGTAACTGAAATTCCGCCTCTTTGCTCAACAAGGCTGTTTATAACTGAAACCATATCAGCATCGTTTGTTCCTATGCAGATAATATTATGGCTGTCGTGTGCTACGGTTGATGCCATTGCGCCACGCTGCAGGCCAAATCCCCTTATAAATGCAATTGCCGGTTTCGAAGGTTTGTAACGGTTTATTACAGTGATTTTGAGGATATCATTTTCTATATCGCTAACCACATTTCCTTCGGACAAGACAGGAGTTACCAATATTTTTTCGGTAACGAGATCGCCGTCAAAAGCCTTGATAACTTTAAGCATTCCTACACCAGCCGGAACCTCGAGGTCGGCTGAAGTAAACACAGGTGCAAAAAATCGGTTAGGCGATTCATAATCAAATGTGGGCAGAAGAGATTTTCCGTCAGCAGCAACTAATTCCCCGTTGATATATGTTTTTTGAATATTAAAACCTGCAAGGGTATCGACTATAACCATGTCCGCCGGATCGCCGGTCTGTAGAAGTCCGCAAGGAAGTTTATAATGGCTTACCGGGTTAAGTGTGCACGCCCGGAGAACATCCATGGGATCAAATCCGGCTTTAATTGCACGTTTCACAAGTAGATTTATGTGCCCGGCTACCAGGTCGTCAGGATGCTTGTCGTCGCTGCAAAACATAACTTTTTCGGGGTGTGTGGCCAGTAATTGCACCAATGCGTCGAAATTCCGGGCAGCGCTTCCTTCACGGATAAGTATATGCATTCCTGAATTAATCTTATCAATTGCTTCAGCCATGTTGGTACATTCGTGATCGGTACTGATGCCTGCCCCGGCATATTTTTTAATATTTTCGCTATCCAGGCCAGGAGCATGACCATCGACAGGTTTATAGTATTTTTTTGCAGATCCGAGTTTCTTGTGAACATCCTCATCCCCATAAATCACTCCGGGGAAATTCATCATTTCCGAAAGGTAAAATATATCATCACGTTTAAGTAACTCATCTATCTGGCCGGCATCAATAACTGCACCCGACGATTCGAAACCCGTTGCGGGAACACATGAAGGCGCACCGAAGTGAAATTTAAATGGAGATAATTTACCGTTATTAATCATGAAATCGATTCCTTCCAATCCAAGCACATTGGCAATTTCGTGTGGATCGGAAACAGTGGCTGTTGTACCGTGAGCCACTGCAAGCCGGGCGAATTCAGCCGGCACCAGCATGGAACTTTCAATATGTACGTGAGCATCAATTAATCCAGGTAAAATGAATTGGCTTTCGGAAACTTCGCAGTGTATCACCGAGGTGATTTTACCATCTGTAACTTCAATTTTTCCGGGAAATATATTACCGGCTACTACATCAACAACCTGACCTGAGAGCGTGAAGAAATTTTGCATAAAAAGAGAATTAATAAGAAAACTATCCTACACAAAAGTAAGGGTTTATCATTTGGATTGAAAAGAAAAATTGCGGTTTGAAATCTGTAAATCAGTTATGCTGACTTGTAAACAGGAATCAGATCCAGGTGCTGATCGGAAAAATACTTTTTTGCTGACAGGTAATCAGTAGTAAAGCCCAACAAAAATCCACCTCCGCCGGAACCACAGAGTTTAAGCTGAAATTTCCCTGTATCCAGACCCCATTGCCAGGCTGGCATGAAATTTTCCGGTATCATATTGGTAAAATGCTTCAACTGAAATGTTGATACTTTTATCAGCGAATCGAAGAAAGACCGCATATTGCCACTCAGCAGATCCGAAATACATTGATTAACCCATGGAATATAGTCTGTTTTAAATATTTTTTCATAGTCTTTAAAACGCATCTGCTCAAGGAAATGATTTACCAGCGGGCCGGTTTTTCCTATTTTCCCTGTATCAACAAGAAAAATAACTCCTTCGCTTTCGAATTTACTTCTCGGAACTCCGGTTATTGCAATATCTTCACGCGAATGTATCAGCAACGGGTGCTGCAAGTAGCAATTTAAAGGATCAATTCCACTGCTCTTTCCATGAAAAAGTGACTCCAGAATTGAAAATATTTCTCTTAATTTGCTGATATCCAACCCTGAAATAGATTCAACAGCATCAATCTTATTTGTACAATATCTGTCATAAATGGAAGCAACCAACGCACCGGAACTGCCAATGCCATAGCCTTGCGGTATATTGGACTCAAAATACAAGCCATTTTCTATATCCCGGGAAAGCAACTTAAAGTCCATATTACAGGGCATTTCGGCTTTTGCTTCGAGCTCAAGCATATATCCAAGGAATTCTTTCAGTTGTTTGTTCGATTGAACTGCAAAATCAAAATCCGTGTATTTGTCGTCGTTAATAAAACTAAGCTGACCGGTGAAATGTGTGTACGGGATGGTTAGACCTTTGGAGTTGAAAAGGATGCTGTACTCACCGAATAACAATACCTTACCGTAAAAAATATCTGCTTTATTACTCATTATATTTTTTTTACAAAAACCTGATGCGAAACAATCAATAAGGCATTAACCAAGTTTTACCGGTCCTTTACCATAAAAATCATCAATGCGCATATTCTGTTCATTGTTTTTTAATAAATCTTCAACAATTAATTTATTCACTTGTTCAATCTGATCCTCAAAATAAAGCAAATGAACGTTTGGTCCTGCATCCAGGGTGAAACAGATATCGAGTCCGGTTTCTTTCCTGATTTCCTGTATCCGGTTTATAATCCTCACTGTTTCAGGATACATAAGCATAAACCCATTTTCCGAGGTCATCATTAGCGCATGCAAAGTAAGTGCTTCGTTTTCAACAATCCTTATAAAATCATTTTTATTACCGGTTTTCATTGCTTCAAGCAAATCAGCAGCATTTCTTCCCGCCTGTTTTATCCTGGCTTCTGCAAATGGATGGCCGATCATCCGGTTATGTCCTTCGGAACTGGAAACCGGTTTTTCTTTATCCGTTACAATTAAAATGGTATCCTTTAATGTGTTGAAAACCGGGTGGATTTCAATTAACGGCACTGCCAACAAATCAGACGAACCTGCGAGTGCCTTGCTTTTACCCCAAACTGTGTAGCCTGGGAACAGTGACCTGCATGCACTTCCTGAGCCAAGCCTGGCAACATACGATGCCTTTTGCCTGAATTCGGTTTCATCGAGCCAAATACCATTAAGCTCAGAATCAAGTGAACACAGGCAAAGTGCCAGGGCACTGAAAGCCGAAGCTGATGAAGCAATTCCTGCTGAATGTGGAAAAGTATTTTGCGTTTCCAGTTTCAGGCCTACCTGGCTGAGCCAGGGAAAAATATCAATTACAGATTGCAAATACTTTATTATCCTTTCGCCGAATGCTTTATTCTGTTTGCCTTCGAACCAGAAATCCAATTCAACTGATCCTTCGGTTTGGCGTGGTAATGCGGTTAGACTGGTTTCAGTAAAAGCTTTTGACAGTGTCAAGCTCAGCGAGGGATTTACCGGAAGTTGACGCCCGGTTTTTCCCCAGTATTTTACCAGTGCAATATTACTTGGTGATTGCCATGAAACTGAGACAGGCTCTGATAAAACAGAAGCTAATTCAGAACCGGAAAAATCAGAGTCAGTCATCTGAAAGTTGAATTTGGATGCTAAAGTACAATATCGTTATAATTAAACCATGTTTCGAGGCCTTTACTTTTCAGGTATGCCGAAAGTGCCGCTGTATCATCGCGCCAGGTAAGCATACAAAAATCGCCGCCCCAGGCACCAAGTGATTTTACCTCTCCTGGCAGATCAATAAAAATGGTTTGCTTTATAGAAGGAACTTTCAATAAATTGCTGATTAAAACTTCGTGCTCGCAAATTACTGCCTCAAATTCAGAAAGTGAAGATGCTTTAAGCATTCTGTTAGTTAGCAGGTTTGCTGTTTTGATAATTTCAGTACCAGGATTTGAGTTTTGGTTGCGGAATTTTTGAATTCCTTCTGCAGAGTCCTGCTTGTTTCCCTGGTACACAAAATAGATTTTGTCAGCAAATGCCGGCAAAAAATTAACCCGTTCAAATTCGGGTTTATGTTCACTCAGAGTATACACTATAGGACCATTGCTAACAGAACATGCAATATCGTAGCCCGAACCTTTAGATACTGCAAAATGCAGTTTAAAAGGATCAATTTCCGCCCAACCGGCAATGGCAGCAATCAGTGTTGAACTGCTTCCAAGTCCCCAAAGTAATGGATAGTTTAAAGTGGAAGTAACAGTACAACCTTGGGATGAGACAAAAAAAGAAGGATTAAGTTTTTGTGCTGCAATCAGCAAACGATGAGGATATATGGCAATATCAGGATTACTGCTTTCTATAATACTGAAATCCTTTAAAGAATATTTCCCCTTGAACCACGAGGAACCGTCATTCGCTATGGATTGCCACGAAATAAATCCCTGTTCATTTTCTTCCACGCTCAATCGTTGCCCAAATTTTAACGGCACGGCAAGCGCCTTCGCTCCGCTTAATACAAGGTATTCGGAGGTTAGTAAAAGTTTGGCATTATAATAGGAATTGAATTGCAAGGTTATTTTATTATTTAGTTTCAGATTTCAGGTTTCAGATTTCAAGTTGCAAGATATAGGTTCTGAAATCACGAATTACAATTCAAAAATCAAAACTCACAAATTCTTTCAACTCTCTATAGGTCACTATGTCACGTAATCTCTCAGTCATCCTTCGCCTGGTCTCCCCTCTACTTGTCGCCACTCGTTCTATTAACCACGTATCGAATCCAGGAAACCGCTTACTGCGCTATGCGAAACTTTTTCGTGCTTAAAAAATTCAACGGATTGCTTTTTCTCCTCATCGGTAGCCTGGTATACATTTAGAATATTAAGAAGATGCATCTTCATATGTCCTTTTTGAATCCCTTTGGTTACCAACGATTTAACAGCTGAATAGTTATTGGCAAGGCCTGCGGCAGAAGCAATCATCATTAATTCCGCTGCATCAGGATTACCAAGCAATTGAAGTGATAATTTTGCGAGTGGGTGCAAATGTGTAAGTCCGCCCACAGTACCAAGCGCCATTGGAACTTCGAGTGAAAAGCGAAATGTATCTCCCGAAATTTCAACTTTCGATAAGCTGCTGTATTCCCCGTTTCGCGAAGCATAGGCATGGCCGCAGGCTTCCACTGCCCTGAAATCATTACCGGTTGCCAGTACTACCGCATCAATTCCATTATAAATTCCTTTGTTGTGTGTTGTTGCCCGAAACCTGTCGACCTGTGCAATACGCACACCAGTTTCGAAACGGGTTACGAATTCCCTGTCGGTATATAAATCGTCGTAAGTATGGCCGTTCTCTGTTATTTTACCTTCCACCCAGGTATGTACCAGGCAATTAGGCGTATAATTTGAAAGAATTGACATGATAATTTGCAGGCTTAATCCAGAGAAATCAGCACACCCAGCTGCATAATCACGTAATGTATCGGCAAATTCCTCGAGGCATGAATTGATAAAATTGGCACCCATTGAATCCCGGGTATCGAAAGTTGCTTTTACCTGGTAATAATCCGGGATTTTATCCGTCATATTTACCAGTACTATATCGAGAATGCCACCGCCACGTTTCATCATATTTGACGTGGTACTAGCAGTATTTGCAAGCATCAGGCTACGTATTTCAGGGAAATGACTCTTTAACAATTCATGACTTCCATTCCAGGTAAAGTGTACCTGCCCTATTTTTTCGAGACCGATTATTTCGCTGTGAAAGCCTCCCCTTTCGGCCCAGAATTTAGCCGCGCCTGATGCAGCAGCAACAACAGAACTTTCCTCAATTACCAGAGGAACCATGTACATTTTTCCGTTAATCAAAAAATTAGGCGCTACTCCGTATGGAAAAAAATAATTACCAAGGGTATTTTCGCTGAATTCATCAATCATTTTCTGCGTCGCAGGATCCCGATGCCAGGATGCATGCAATGTATTGCTAAAAAAAACCGGGTCGGAAACTTTGGATGCTACCAGTTCAATCTTCTGATCTTTGTCCAGGCGCGAAAAACCTGTAGTTATATGTAAATCTTTCATTATTGGTATTTGATGCGCAAAGTTAATAAAACCAAGATGAGGTATAACTTAAATGTGCTCAAATAACAGTTTCGACAGAAGATTGTTTAAATTTCTTTTCCTAGCATAAACAAACATTCTGGCACATAAAAACAACAAAGCCTCCACCCCTTCTTAACCGGGATTTGCAGTCTTTAAAAAACACAAAGAATTTGTGGTTTGACTATAAAAAAACGATTTCGGGCAACTTATTTAAAGTTTACATCGAATGTTGCATCTAATGTACGTGTGGCACTGCCGCCCTGCATTTGCAATGCTGAGGCAGTAAACGTCCCCTTATACCGGGTACTGCTTGCTTCTGTCAGTACCAGGGTTCCGCTTACCGAAAGGTATGTGTGAGCAAGATCAGTAGCATCCTCCTTATAAACTATGTCGACCATGAAGGCTTGCCCTGCTGGCAACGTCGCACCGTTGTTGACCTTGTATGTGCCGGGAACAATTTTGCTTTTATCGCTTGTCAGAAAACCGATGGTAATCCAGTCGTTATCGCTGTTTCCAATAATAGCATACGTATTCATAACGCCATATGCATAGGCACCACAGGCATTAAAATTCTCATTTGTGTTAACGGAGGCTGAGAAGTTGGGATTGGTGCAACCCGTATTGCTGTCATGTTTTTTACACGATTGAACCAATAAGAAAGCAACTACAAATAAAATTGTTTTTGCTGAAGTTTTAAGGAGGCGGTTTTTCATAGTAGAAGGTTTGATGGTTAGAGAATATGAGTTCGACTTTTGGGGGCTGGATAAATGAAGGCAGCTATTTTATGACTTTGAATTCAACTCTCCTGTTTTTAATTTTTCCCGGCTCGGTTGTATTATCTGCCACAGGTTCCGATTCGCCTTTACCAAGAGCTGTCATCCTGCTTTTTTCGATGCCAAAATTCAGAGCCAGGTAATTTTTCACACTTTCAGCTCTTTGTTCAGATAACAATTGATTGGCTGTTTCACTTCCATCGCTATCCGTATGGCCGGTAATACTAATTTTAACAGTAGGATTTTCTTTCAGGGCTTTCCCTAAATCAGTTAAAACAGCAGTACTTGAACTTTTGATAGTAGCCTTATTTACATCAAATAAAATTTCACTGGTCGAGAAAGTTCCGGTTTCAATTAGCTGATGCCTGGTATCAGCTCCGGCTTCAGCTAATCGCAGGTTTGAAATGTAATATTTGTCGGCAGGGGTTTTATAATCGTTGATAAAGAAAATAACGGCATTGTAATTAATCTCCTGGAAAGCATTGGGCAAATCCCATATTTTCTGCCCGTTCACGTACATCCTCAGCCTGTTTTTTTGTCTCCAGACCTGTACTTTTGCAGTATTCATATTGGTGTTATTGAATGTTGGAAATTCAATTTCATTTTTTAGAATTTCTTTCCCATCCGAATATATTTTAGCCCTGGCTGTTCCCAGGTCTTTAGCTTCAGCAGCAATTACCGGCCTGATTTGCAGTTCAACACCTTCTTTGCTATGAATATAATATCCCCATTTTGTATACTCATTCTTTGCTTTGGCTTCGATAAATCCCAGGCACAAAAATGTGGAATAAAAGGAAAATTTTTCTGTCGCAAACACATCAAATTCAAAAGTGAAATTCTGAGGCAACTGCTTAATATCATTGAGCATAAAAGTGCCTTTGGAGGTAAGTTGCAGCCATTTTTGCGGTTCATCTCCGAATGTCACTACCTCACCACTGCTGTTAGTTGACCAGTTAACCGGGAAATCGCCGATGTCAGTTTGTGAAAAATCGTCGAAAACGATGACTTTATTGCCCGGAATAAAATCTTTGGATGAGTTGACTTTGCCGGTTTGTTCTTTTTGTTTTTCATTATTCTGCGTAAAGCCATGAAGACAAAGCATTATAATCAGGATAAAAATCAATTTTGATTTCATAATATAAATCTGTTATTCAGTTCTTTGGAATTTAAAAGTTATGTCACCCAAATACCCGGCAAAGACCTTTGTGGAAGGAAAGGGTGAAGAGAGTGTAGGTTTCGAAACAACCGCCGTCACTAGGATATTCCCTGAAGTTACAGGAAATGTTATAGCTCCCCAATCACTTCTATATCTGAAAATGGCTTTTGGTGAAGTAAGTGTTATCGAATAATCTTTGTTTTTTTCAAGCACTAAAGCAGTAGCCAGAACTTTTGTTGTTTCAGAATATGCCGTTGTTATGGTAATTGCTTCAGTTTTTATCAATGAAGTTGTAGCATTATCGTAAATTCTGATCTGGAAATTTGATCCTGTTTCAGGTGTATTTACGAGTACAGAAATTAATTTCCCGTTTACGGTTGGCCTGAAACTAAAACCATATTCTTTATCAGCTAACATAAAAGCAGTTTCATCCTGTTTTTGATTAAAACCAGATGTTGATAAGAAACCGGGTAAAGGATTTTCTTCTTCGTATACAACAGGCGGATCATCGTGTTTCCGGCACGAAGCCGAAATGAGAACGAGAAGTAAAATAAATACAATTTGGTTTTTTGTCATTTTCATACTTTAGATTTTTATCAATTCAAACAATATTACCATGGTTTCATGGCCATTAAGTTTCTCTTTCACTACAGTAGTTCGACCCGAATCAAGTTTTTGGAAAGAGTGAGTAAATCCAGACGAATCCTTGTCTGTAACTGCTATAATCCAAATAACTACGGCAGACTTATCTTGATCACTTTGTCCAGTGCCGATTTTTTCCCATCGGTAAAAAATACGCGAACCTGGTACTCATAAATTAAACCGGTTTTTACATTTTTATCAGTAAACGATGTGTTTTTCTGGTCTGTTGTTTCTACAGTCTGAAAATTGCTGCCATTTACAGCACGGTAGAGCACGCACCGGTAATTACCCTGAACCGGGTAGTTCCAGCTAACCAGAATAGCTTTTTTATTTGGTGTAACCGAAGCAAAAATGTTTGTAACGGCTTGTGACATCAGGCTTCCGGTATATTTCAGGCTCATTTGAGCCGAAGGTTTTGATTTATTTCCAGATTCGTCGATGGAAACTAACTGGTACGAATATTCCGTTCCAGGTACCAGGTTTTTATCGGTTAAAGTGGATATTGTGGAATCTGCCGGGAATCTCAGGTATTCGACCCAGGCACCTTTATCGATTTTCCGGAAAAGAACATGTTCAGCCACATCTTCGCTCTGGCTTGGAATCCAGTCGATACGTATGCCATCGTCCATTACTTTATACGAGGAAAATACAGGTGATGTAGGAGGTACTTTATCAGGTTTTTTCAGTTCGAGCATTTCCGAAAATTCTGAATAGTTGTAGGTAACATCCACCGATTTTATCTTGTAATAGATTTCGCGGCTGAGGTTTTTTAAAGGAATAGTATCTATATAAATGGTATCACGCAGGGGTTTTACCGTTGTACTCGAAAATATATGATTGGCTTCGTTGGCAAAATAAATCATATATCCAGCAAGGTCAGGTTCCTTGCCCAGATTCCATGTTATGCGAACAATCCCAAGGCTGTCGATGCTGCCTTTGAGTCCGGCAGGTGGCTGAGGCGGCATCGAATCAATAATCATACCGTACGAAATCATGGAAACACTTCCGTTGCCTGCCGTATCCGTAGCAGCCACAACATAATAGTTGGTGGTTGTTACATCTGCATTTTCGTCAATCCAGGAGCGGGTTGAAGGAGAAAGCGGTTTTTCGAACAACGGCTGGAATCCTTCGTTTGCATTTTTGCTTCTACCGATTAGAAAGCCTTTCATATCCGCTTCCATTTCTGACTTTTCCCAGCTTAGTTTTATCCTGGTTCCGCCCAATGAAACGGCTTTCACTTTTACCGGAGCAGCAGGAGCAGTTTTATCGCGACCCATGGCTGTAATTGCCTGCGAGGGTTGACTTTGCTCGCCGAACGTGGTGATGCCAATAATACGGTAATTGTAAAGGATATAGTTTTCCTTAAGGGAATCGGAATACACAATCACAGTACTCTTTTCCCGCATTTCATTCTGAGGGTTCAGGAAAGGCACCTTGTTGAGTTTTTTGAAGGTTTTGCCTTTATCGTCTGAGCGTTCAATCCAATACGCCGAAAATGCTTTTTCATGATAAGCCCTGTCCCATTCCAGTTGTATGACATTCTGCATTTCTGTTGCTTTACTTATCAGGGGTTGGGGAATTTGTTCAATATCTGCAGTATTTACAACAAAATACCCGGGTTCAATCTTGTAAACAGAACTGTCGGCCAGGCAAAAAACCCTGTAAATATATACGCTTCCCTTAACCACGCTCATATCAGTAAAACGCAAACCCAGCGCAGTTGCAGTCTGAGGATTCATATCGGCAGCCAAAAGAGCAAACGACCACCGGTTAGCAAATTCATCAGCCATTTTAAGATAACTGCTGCCGCTGGTTGTAAAGTTTTTTCCGTACAATGCTTGTGCCGCAATGGCCGCAACACTGTTTTCCGAATTTTTTCCTGCTATTTCAGCCCACTTATCCACAGGCCAGGGTTTTACCGGGGCAGCATTAAGTCGCTGGTACGACGCCGGATCGAAAGATCCGGCAGCAGGAACTTCCGTTCGTTCAACAGCATAACCGTACTGATTGGCAGTTGCCCAGGCACCGGGGCCATCGGGAGCCCAACGCAGAACAATACTGTCGCTATATGCTTTAGCCATCAACTGTATTGATGCATTGAAAGGCTGTGGTATTTTAGTCTGGGCCCATGCCATGCCAGACAGTAGCAGAAAAGCAAGTGATATAAGTTTAATATGGAGGTGTTTCATAATTTCGGGCTAAATAATTTTCATTTTCAACATTAAACTGAACATCAGTTTTATCTTAACCGGATTAAACCAGGGATAATCAGCGGAGGACTGCCATAACTGAATGTTTTGGTAAGCGTAGCACCAACTGATGTTATGTTTCCGGTTGGAGTGGGTACCCGGTAAAACATATCAATTCCGTATTCGCCGGCTGAAAACTTAAAGGAGGTTGCAGTTTTGCGAAGCATTTGGTTGCACTGATCAAGCAGGGTGGGATTATTGCGTTGCATGGCATTCCGGTAAACCGGTACACCAAATAC
>Ga0265593_1000902_pt1 | contig 14881 bp, 12 predicted proteins | sample saktaG_8_FD_190136 | JGI IMG/M metagenome (GOLD analysis project Ga0265593, IMG submission 190136) | Saline water microbial communities from Sakinaw Lake, British Columbia, Canada - sak_2011_5_24_36m | ecosystem: Environmental > Aquatic > Non-marine Saline and Alkaline > Saline ...
TAATTCAACGCTCGTGATTTCGGCGTGGTGCCCGCCAGAAGCCAGCCAGTAGAACCCCAGTATAGATACCACCTGCACCACCCCAAATAACCACAGGGCGCGGTTGATCCCGATCTTAACCATCCATAGACCACCGAGCAGTCCACCTATGACGGCAGGCCAGAGCCCCGCGTTTTTCGCGACCAGGCCGATCTGCATCTTGGAGAACCCCATGTCCATATAAAAAGGGGTGGCGAGTGCGGTGCACATACTGTCACCCAGCTTATAGAAGAAGAGGAAGGTCACGATCAGTAGTGCGCTCTTCGGCCCCTGTCGTGTGATGAACTCGCGGAACGGCTCAACGATTGCGTCACGCAGGGTCTTGGGCGGTACGGCACCTGATGGCTCCTTGACCACCAGGGTCATCGCAACACCTGGCAGCATGAAGAGTGCCGTGACGATGAAGACCGTGCTCCAGGGCAAAACGTCTGCCAAGATCAGTGCGAGCGACCCCGGAACCAGCCCCGCGATTCGGTAGGCGTTGACGTGCACGGAGTTGCCCAATCCCAACTCGCTCTCTGTGAGCAGCTCGCGTCGGTAGGCGTCGAGCACGATGTCCTGTGTGGCGCTCAGGAAGGCTAGTAGAGTTGCGATGTAGGCGATGGTGCGCAAATCACTTTGCGGCGAGAACGCACCCATCGAGGCGATGACAAGGAGTAACCCCACCTGGGTGATCAGCATCCACCCACGCCGTCGCCCGAGCAGCGGCAGGACGTAGCGATCGAGCAGCGGGGACCACAGGAACTTCCAGGTGTAGGGGAACTGGATCAGTGCGAAGAGACCGATCGTCTTCAGATCCACGTGCTCGCTCCTCAACCACGCGGGGAGCAGATTAAAGAGTAGGTAGAGCGGCAGGCCTGAGCTGAAGCCGGTGAACACACAGATCAACATGCGCCGCGTAAAAAGCTGCGCGAACACGCTCATGGGCTATGCTGTACGCTTGAAGCGGTACACCGCGGTGCTACCCAGCAGGTTTGGTAGCACGCTGATGACCCGGTCACCGGTCATGACACGGCGATCTAAGATGTGCATGCTGTTGCTGCGGCAGAGCGCCTCGAAGTCGTTGAGTGTGCAAAGGTGAATGTTGGGCGTGTCGTACCACTGGTAGGGCAGCTCCTTGGACACGGGCATCCTGCCCTGCAGGATGTCCATCCGGTTGCGCCAGTAGCCAAAGTTTGGGAAGCTCACGATGCCCTCGCGCCCCACGCGCAGCATCTCCCGCATGAGGGGTTCGGTGTGCCGGGTTGCTTGCAGGGTCTGCGACAGGATGACGTAGTCGAAGGAGTTGTTCTCGAATCCGGATAGACCAGACTCTAAGTCGCCCTGGATCACGTTGACCTGGTTCTTGATGCACGCGACGATGTTCGCATCAACAATCTCGACCCCGTACCCCGCCACCCGATTGCTGCCCTGCAGGTAGCGCAGGAGACTTCCGTCACCGCAGCCCAAGTCTAAGACCCTAGCACCATTAGGGATCCACGCCGCGATCGCCGCGAAGTCCGGACGGGTTAGGGTGAGGGTGGAGTGGTCGTGCGTGCTCATGCTGTGAACTCTCGGGCGATGTTGTCGAAGTACGTGTGCATCACGCTGTGGTAGTGATCGTGCTGCATCAGGAAGGAGTCGTGCCCGTGCGTTGAGGTGATCTCGGCGTAGCTCACCTTGAGGCGGTTGTGGAGCAGGGCCTTGACGATCGCGCGCGAGCGCTCAGGCGCAAAGCGCCAATCGGTGGTGAAGGACAGCACCAAAAAGTTTGCACGTGCCGCAGCGAACGCCCTATTCAGGTCGTCTTCGTATTCGCGTGCGGGATCAAAGTAGTCGAGCGCCTTGGTCATGATGAGGTAGGTGTTCGCGTCGAAGTGGGTCGCGAACTTGTCCCCCTGGTAGCGCAGGTAGGACTCGATCTCGAACTCGACGTCGTAGCTGTAACCGTATTGTCCGGAGCGCAGCCCGCGCCCGAACTTGTCCGCCATCGCGTCATTGGATAGATAGGTGATGTGGCCCAGCATGCGTGCAAGACGCAGGCCACGTGTGGGCACCACGCTGTGCTCGTAGTAGTCGCCGCCGTGAAAATCAGGATCGGTCAGGATTGCGTTCCGTGCCACGTCGTTGAACGCAATGTTCTGCGCACTCAACCTGGGTGCCGAGGCGATCGCCAGCACGTGTCGCACGCGAAGAGGTTTTGCTAGAGACCACTGCAGAGCCTGCATGCCGCCTAGGCTCCCACCGATGACCGCGGCAAACTGCTGGATGTTGAGCCGATCGGCGAGACGAGACTGCGACTCGACCCAGTCCTCCACGGTCACAATAGGGAAGCTCGCCCCGTAAGGCTTGCCGGTCGCAGGGTTGATGCTTACCGGCCCCGTGGAGCCGTGGCAGCCCCCTAGGTTATTTAGTCCGATGACAAAGAACTTGTCGGTGTCGATGGGCTTGCCGGGTCCGACCATGGTGTCCCACCAGCCGACGTCTTTGGTATTTTTTTCGTAGTAGCCCGCAACGTGGTGGTTTCCGGACAGCGCGTGGCATACCAAGACCGCGTTGGAACGGTCACCGTTGAGCGTGCCATAGGTCTCGTACACCAGCTCGTAGTCGGACAGCGTCACGCCGCTCTGACAGAGCAGGGGCTCGCCAAACTGCATGCGCTGTGTGCTGACGATGCCGATGCTGTTCGATACGCTCAAATCAAATGTCCTTAAAAAAACCCGTTCAGCTAAAGCGGAGCGGGTTGCCTCGCTTTAGCTGGAATGTTTTAAGTGCCCCGCAAGCTGATGTCAAATCGGCACTGGTTGACAGTGTCCGCGTTTTGGCGGGGGCTGTCAATTTGAGAGGATGTTCAGCGTCGTATCAAAAAACGCTGGCGGGCTAGCCCTTCTTGTCCTTGTCCAAAATCTCGTCCGAGCCCTCGTCCCCGTCTAGGTCGACCCGACCCTCGGAGAACACTCGGCTGGCATAGATCTCATCCGCCTCGATGGTCATCAGGTTGATCTTGGTGAGGTTCTTGTTGGCACCGGCAAAAAGACGATTAGCCTGACGCATACGCGCGCGGTCCAAGGCGTTGCGGATGGAGCGCGCGTTGGCGAAGTGCTCGAGTTTCATCCGTAGCGTGATGTACTCCGCGAACGCTTTCTCCGCCTCCGGGCTGAACCGATAGTTTTGTGCGGCCAACATGAGCTTGGAGATGACGAGCAGCTCCTCGGCGCTGTAGTCAGGGAAGTCAATGTGGTGCGCAATGCGTGAGCGCATGCCCGGGTTGCTGTGGAAGAACGTGTCCATACGGTCCTTGTAGCCGGCTAGGATGACGACCAGGTCGTCGCGGTTGTTCTCCATCACCTGCAGTAGGATCTCGATAGACTCCGCACCGTAGTCGCGTTCATTCTCTGGCCGGTAGAGGTAGTAGGCCTCGTCGATGAACAGCACCCCGCCCATAGCCTTCTTGATCACCTCCTTGGTCTTGGGTGCGGTGTGGCCGATGTATTGTCCGACCAGGTCGTCGCGTGTGACCGAGACCAGGTGGCCCTCCCGCACGTAACCCAGGCGATGGAGTATCTCGGCCATACGCAGGGCGACGGTAGTTTTGCCGGTGCCGGGGTTGCCGGTGAAGCTCATGTGGAGCGTGGGAGAGATCGCGGACAGGTTGAGCTTCTTGCGTACACGGTCGACCAGCAGGAGTGCCGCGGTTTCACGGATGCGTGTCTTGACCGGCATCAGGCCAATCAGCTCACGGTCCAGCTTGCTCAGTACCTCTTCGATGTGGGAGTCCTTAAACTCTGCGTCCAGGTCAACGGGAGTGTCGTCCGGGAGAATAAGATCGCTTGGGGATATGGTCATGTTGTGTAACCCATTAAATAAAGTGGTCGTTAAATAAAGTGGTCGTCGGGTGCCCCCGTAGGATTGTACGGCGCATTACCCAATCAGTTTTGTGTTTATGCGAGTGACGCTAGCGTGTCCCGAGGAGAGACGAAAGATGGCGTTGCGGTGGGTCAGTAAAAAACGGGTACGGTACGTGACCGTACCCGAGTTTACTTTAGTATCGTTCGCCTTCTGGTTTCTCGGTTGCGTATGAGTGAATGGTGTAGCGAATGCTACGCCCTTCGGCCTCCTCACGCACCAGCCTGAAGCCAGGCTCATTTTTAGGACGGTTGACGATGTACGACATGGTCGGACTCTCCACGCCATGTGCTGAGCTAAACGCCATCACACGGATGTAGTGGCTGGGGAAGGTCTTGCGGCAGTTGTTGATCTCCATCAAGATCCCAGCTGGGTCCTTGAGGTCGAACATCGGGTTGCCAAACATTTCCCAGTACGTGTTGCGAGGATGGGGGTCGTCGGTGTACTCAACGGCCAGTGACCAGCCAGACTTCAGTGCATACTTGATCTGTGCTGTGATTTGTACGTCAGTCAGTGGGGGCAGGAAAGAGAACTGCCCTTGTGTGACTTTGTTTCCAGGATTGGTCATCATAATAGATTCTCCTTAATTTCGATTAAACGCTAGTCGTGGCGGACGGAACAAAGTCCGGCGTGTCGGTCGACTCGTAGTTGAAACTTACGTCCTTCCACGTATCGAGACCGGCCTTCAGTGGGCCACACCATTTCGCTGCGTCTTGCAGGATCTGTGGTCCCTCGTTCCAGATGTCACGACCCTCGTTACGAGCCTGAACCATGACCTCAAGTGCCGTACGGTTAGCCACAGCGCCCGCCTGAATGCCTTGTGGGTGACCGATGGTGCCGCCGCCAAACTGCAGCACAACGTCATCGCCCAAGTAGGTCAGCAGTTGGTGCATCTGACCGGCATGAATACCGCCGGACGCGACTGGCATACACTTGTTCAGTGAGGCCCAGTCCTGTTCAAAGAACAGACCCTTCTCTAGGTTCATTGGGGTGTGCAGGTCGAGCAAGGTGTCGTAGTAGCCCCTGATCATCAAAGGATCGCCTTCCAGCTTACCAACGACGGTACCCGCATGGATGTGATCCACGCCCGCCATACGCATCCATTTACAGATCACACGGAAGCTCATCCCGTGGTTCTTTTGACGGGAGTAGGTGGAGTTACCCGCACGGTGTAAGTGCAAGATCATGTCGTTCTTACGTGCCCACAGCGCCATAGACTGGATAGCGGTGTAGCCAATCACGAGGTCGATCATGATGATGACTGAACCCAACGATTTGGCAAACTCGGCACGCAAGTACATCTCTTCCATGGTTCCGGCGGTCACGTTCAGATAGTGACCCTTGATCTCACCGGTTGCAGCAGAAGCCTTGTTTACCGCGTCCATGCAGTACAGGAAGCGTTCACGCCAGTGCATGAAAGGCTGTGAGTTAATGTTCTCATCATCCTTCATGAAGTCTAGTCCACCCTTGAGGGCTTCGTACACGACGCGTCCGTAGTTACGACCAGACAGTCCAAGTTTAGGCTTGGTGGTAGCGCCCAAGAGGGGACGACCAAACTTATCGAGACGCTCACGCTCAACAATCACGCCAGTGGCTGGACCCTGGAAGGTCTTGAGGTAGGCAACGGGGATACGCATATCCTCGAGGCGCAATGCCTTAACGGCCTTCATGCCGAACACGTTACCGATGATGGACGCGGTCAGGTTGGCGATTGAGCCTCCCTCGAATAGATCGAGCTCGTAGGCGATATAGGCAAAGTATTGGGCCTCGGTCTTGGTACCCTCTCCTGTGTTTGGTACGAGATCGCAACGGTAAGCCTTGGCGCGATACATTTCGCAGGCGGTCAGACGATCCGTCCACACCACGGTCCAGGTGGCAGTGGAGGATTCTCCGGCTACCGCAGCGGCGACTTCTTCTGGGTCCATGCCAGGCTGGGGGGTGATACGGAACATCGCGAGTACGTCGGTGTCCTTGACCTTGTAGTCCGGCTCCCAGTAACCCATTTTTTTGTAGGGCAGGACGCCAGATTTGTAGCGGTCTTGACCTTCTTTCATCGTTTCAGATGCCATGGTGATCTCCAGTGATTTAAGTTAAGTCGCGCCGTGTCCGCCTATTGTTAGGTGGGCTGGTAGCGGCCATCAAGATGGACGTTACGGTCAGCACGTGGAGCGCACAATATCGAACTTCATGTATAAATACTAGTCAATTATATTGATTATTACTATAAGTATTAGTTATAATCAAAAGATGCTACATCTCACCATCCGCCAGCTTGAAATTTTTGATGCCGTCGCACGGCACCTGAACCACTCACGTGCGGCCAAGGAGCTGTATCTCAGCCAGCCCGCGATCTCCATGCAGATCAAGCAACTAGAGCGCAGTGTCGGCCTTGCGCTCTTTGATCAGGTGGGAAAGGTCATACACTTAACCGAGGCGGGGCAGGAGATGCTGCGCTATAGCCGCAACATTGCCCAGCAACTCGAAGAGATGGATGCCATGTTCGGTGAGATGAAGGGATTAGAGCGCGGTCGTCTCAACATCTCGGCGGTGAGCACCGCCAGCTACTTCATGCCGCAGCTCTTGGCAAAGTTCATCCAACAGCACCCCAAGATCAAGGTGAGCTTGCATGTCGCTAACCGTGACGCAGCCATTAAGCTGCTCGCCGACAATAGCGCTGATCTTGCCATCATGGGTCAGCCCCCTGAGGGCACCGACATGCTGTCGAAGTCGTTTATGCAAAACCCTCTGGTCGTTATCGCCGCCCCTGACCACCCCTTGACCAAGCTGCGTGATATTAAGCCCAAGCAGTTGGCACAGGAAACATTCCTGCTTCGAGAGCAGGGCTCTGGTACGCGTGGCGTGGTTGAGAGATATTTTGCCAGCCACAAGTTTAAATTACCGACCCACATGGAGATGGACACCAATGAGGCCATCAAGCAGTCGGTTCAGGCAGGTATTGGACTGGGAATTATCTCCTTGCACGGCATTGAGCTTGAGTTAGAGATGAAGCGTTTGCGGGTTCTGAGTGTGGACAACTTTCCGATCATGCGTCACTGGCATATCGTGCATCGCAAGGACAAGCGACTGTCTAATGCTGCGCACGCGTTTAATCAGTTCCTGCTAGACGAGGCTGAGCGCCTGACTTCGCCAGCCACACGCAATCATACCCGTGCCACTTAATTTTTTGAGCCTTGCGATCTTGTCAAATGTATTTGTAAGTCCGTGGGTAAATGTAGACGTGAAAATAATCACGTCCTAGATCGACAAGACCCCGCGCCCGTTCTCTGCGCTCACGGTATAATCTCCCTCTTTTTATGGATGACACGGCCCGAATGTTAATTTTTCGTGGACTCCACTCGCTAGATAAGCAGTCGGTTGCGCTCACCATCGGCAACTTCGATGGTATTCACCTGGGTCACCAGGCGCTCTTGCAGCAGCTGAGTGCAGCCGCGCAGTCGCTAAAGTTGCCCACGGCGGTGCTGGTGTTCGAACCACACCCGCGTGAATTTTTTACGCCAGAAGAAGCGCCCGCTAGGCTGAGCAGCCTGCGCGAGAAGCTTGATTTTTTTGCGACGCTTGGCGTGGATCGGGTGCACGTGTGCCGCTTCGATCACGCCCTGTCACAGATGAGCGCGCACGATTTTGTTTGCGCCCTGTGCGAGAGGACAGCAGCTCAGTTCGTGCTGGTCGGCGACGACTTCCGCTTCGGTAATCGTCGCAGCGGCGACATGGACCTGATCGAGCGGGTGGGGGGCACAAGAGGTTTGACGGTGTCGGCCATGAATGGCGTGCTGCACGACGACGTGCGTGTATCGAGCACCAGAGTGCGCGCCGCCTTACTCGATGGCGACCTTAGCGCAGCGCAGCGTTACCTGGGGAGACCTTACAGTATCAGTGGGCGTGTGGTTTACGGGGACGGACTGGGTAGCCAGTTGGGCTTTCCCACCGCGAACATTCAGTTAAAGCATAACCGCCCGCCACTGACCGGGATCTTTGTGGTCAAGGTGCAGGGCGAGGGGATGCCACCCATGCAGGGCGTGGCGAGCTTGGGCGTGAGACCCACGATCAATCAGAGCGGCAGGCACGTTCTGGAAGTGTATATTTTTAATTTTTCGAGCAAAATTTATAACCAGCATCTGCGTGTCGATTTTCTGCACAAGCTGCGCGACGAAGAGAAGTACCCTGACCTGGAAAGCCTGACCAAGCAGATCGCACTCGACGCAGAAAACGCTAAGCAATGGTTCAAACAAAATGACTGACTACAAGCGCACCCTCAACCTTCCTGACACGCCGTTCCCCATGCGGGGGGACCTGTCCAAGCGCGAGCCACAGATGTTGACCCTGTGGCAAGCACAGCAGCGCTATCAAAAGATACGAGCTGCAAGCTTGGGCCGCCCTAAGTTTATCCTGCACGACGGTCCGCCCTACGCCAACGGCGACATCCACATCGGGCACGCGGTAAACAAGGTGCTAAAGGACATCATCGTTAAAAGCAAAACACTGTCCGGCTTTGATGCACCCTACGTTCCCGGCTGGGACTGCCACGGGCTGCCGATTGAGTTGCAGGTAGAAAAAAAGCACGGCAAGGAGATGCCGCCCGCCCGTTTTCGTGAGCTGTGTCGCGAGTACGCCACTGAGCAGATAGAAAGACAAAAGAAGGACTTCATTCGCTTGGGCGTCTTGGGCGACTGGGACAACCCCTACCTCACCATGGACTATCGGTCCGAGGCCGACATCATCCGTGCCTTGGGCACGATATTTGAGCGCGGTCACCTGTACCAGGGCTACAAGCCCGTGAACTGGTGCTTGGACTGCCAGTCTGCCCTGGCCGAGGCGGAGGTCGAACACGAGGACAAGACCTCGTCCGCGATCGATGTTGGCTTCGAGGTGGTGAGCGCGGATGCCTTGGGACATATTTTTGGCGTGTCTATGCCGCCTAATGAAAAGTCGTACGCGGTCATCTGGACGACCACGCCCTGGACGCTGCCGGCGAATCAGGCGGTCAGCGTACACCCAGAACTGGATTACGTGCTGGTCAAGACGACGCTTGGAGTGCTGTTGCTCGCGGCCGAATTAAGACAGGCGTGCCTAGACCGCTACGGCATAGAGGGGCAGGTCATAGGCTCGTGCAAGGGATTGGCACTGGACGGCGTGCTCCTGCACCACCCGTTTGATCGTCGTGAGGTTAAGGTGATCTGTGGTGCGCATGTTACGACCGAGGCCGGCACGGGGCTCGTGCACACCGCCCCAGCGCACGGACTGGACGACTACTTTGTCGGTCAAAAGTACGATCTACCTAACGACAGCCCGGTGGGGGACGATGGCAAGTTCATCTCAAGCACGGCATTGGTGGGCGGCCTCTTCGTTTGGAAGGCGAACGACGTCATCGTCGCAGCGCTTGAGGCGAGCCGCCATCTTTTGCACCTAGAGAAAATACAGCACAGTTACCCGCACTGCTGGAGACACAAGACCCCAATCATTTTTCGCTCCACCCCGCAGTGGTTTATCGGTATGGAAAGACCAAATCAGGGGAGCTCACAGGCCAAGACTGAGAGCCAGCCCAGCCTGCGCGATCTGGCCAACGGTGCAGTCAAGGCCACCCAGTTCTACCCCGCGTGGGGCAGGGCGCGGCTTGAGGCGATGATTGCGAATCGCCCAGACTGGTGCGTATCACGCCAGCGCAACTGGGGCGTGCCGATGCCGTTCTTTGTTCACAACACGACCCTAGAGCTGCACCCGCGCACAAACGAGCTGATCGAACAGGTCGCCAAGCGTGTTGAGGAGCACGGCATCGAGGCATGGTTTTCATTAGACGCAAAGGAGTTGTTGGGCGAGGAGGCGACTCAGTACCGCAAGCTCTCCGACACGCTGGACGTGTGGTTTGACTCTGGCACGACACACGTGTCGGTCTTGCGCCGTCGTCATGATCTGTCGTTCCCTGCCGACCTGTATCTCGAGGGCTCAGACCAGCACCGTGGCTGGTTCCAGTCCTCGCTCTTGACCTCTTGCGCGATCAGTGGACGTGCGCCCTACGACGCACTCCTGACCCACGGCTTCGTGGTGGATGGTCACGGTCATAAGATGAGCAAGTCCAAGGGCAACGTCGTCGCCCCCCAGAAAATATTTGACACCCTAGGCGCCGACATCCTGCGCCTGTGGGCCGCGTCCACAGACTACTCGAGCGAGATGACGATCTCTGATGAGATCCTAAAGCGTGTGGTGGAGAGCTACCGCCGCATACGCAACACGCTACGCTTCTTGCTGGCGAACACGGCCGACTTCAGTATCGAGCGGGACGCCCTGCCGGTGGACGAGTGGCTGGAGATCGACCGCTATGCGCTGGCACTGACCAGGCAGCTGCAGGAAGAAATAAAGGGCGACTACGCACGTTATGAGTTCCACCTGGTCGTGCAAAAGTTGCAGACCTTCTGCTCAGAGCAGTTGGGTGGATTCTACCTCGACATCCTAAAGGATCGCCTGTACACCACCGCCGCAAAATCACACGCACGACGCTCAGCGCAGAACGCGTTGCACCACATCACTCACAGCCTGGTCAAGCTGATGGCGCCCATCTTGAGCTTTACCGCCGAGGAGGCGTGGGCCGTCATGGGGGCCGCGGAGGACGCGAGCGTGTTTGAGGAGGTGTGGGCCTCTCTGCCGAGTCCATCGAAGATCGATGAGCAGACGCTATTGCAGGATTGGACGACTGTTTGTGATTGGCGTGCTAAGGCGAATAAGCGCATCGAGGAGGTGAGGGCTGCGGGACTGGTCGGCCAAGCGCTGGCTGCCGAGGTCGATATCCACGCATCGGATAAGGACTTCGAGCTGCTGACCAGATTGGGAGATGACCTACGCTTTGTGCTGATCACCTCCCGCGCCACCGTGCACCGCGCAAGCTCAAAAGACGCTGAACGTATCGAAGTCACGCCGAGCGTGAATAGCAAGTGCGAGCGATGCTGGCACTACCGCGTGGATGTGGGCAGCGACCCAGAGAATGTTACGCTGTGCGCGCGATGCGTGAGCAACCTGTCGGGCGAGGGCGAGGCGAGGCAGCATGCCTGATTACAACGCCCAGCACACAAGATCTGGCGTGAGCATTGTGTACTGGCTCAGTCTGTCGGTTGTCGTGGTCTTGATCGATCAGATAACCAAACTGTGGGTGGGCCATGGGTTTGGTTACGGCGAGAGCAAGGCGGTGACCGACTTCTTTAACCTGGTGCTGGTGTATAACAGCGGCGCAGCGTTTAGCTTTCTAAGCGATGCCGGTGGCTGGCAGCGCTGGCTTCTGAGTGCGGTCGCCGTGGCAGCCTCGGTGTGGATCATCTGGTTGCTTAGTAGGCACGCGCATCAGCGACTATTTTCTTGCGCCTTGGCCTTGATACTGGGCGGCGCACTGGGCAATCTGGTGGACCGCGTGATGTACGGTTACGTGGTGGACTTCCTGGACTTTTACTGGGGCACCCATCACTTCCCGGCGTTCAATGTGGCCGACTCTGCGGTGAGCTGTGGCGCGGCCCTGCTCTTGTGGGATGGATTCACAAAAAAAATATAGGTGTGCAAAAATAAGAGCACTGGCACCCCTAATTAGTGTGTACTGATCATCACCTAACTAGAAAGACGAAATGGATTTACTGCTCGCCAACCCACGAGGCTTTTGCGCCGGCGTTAACCGCGCCATCGAGATGGTCGAGCGCGCCTTAGTCCTGCACGGCGCCCCCATATACGTGCGACACGAGGTCGTGCACAACGAGTTTGTGGTGGCCGACCTCAGAAAAAAAGGTGCAATCTTCGTCGACAGCTTAGACGACGTGCCGGCTGGCAGCATCCTCATTTTCAGCGCGCACGGGGTGTCTCAGGCGGTACGCAGCGAGGCGAAAGCGCGCGGCTTCACGGTGTTCGACGCGACCTGCCCCCTGGTGACCAAGGTGCACACCGAGGTGGCACGCCTAAGGGAGCGGGGCAAGGAGATCATCATGATCGGCCACGCCGGACACCCAGAGGTGGAGGGCACGATGGGTCAGTGTGCGGGTGGCATGTACTTAGTCGAGTCATCCGCCGATGCCAAGCTGCTCGAGGTGCGAGACCCAGAGAACCTCGCCTTCGTCACCCAGACCACGCTCTCCGTGGATGACACCGCGTCCATTATCGCGGTGCTCAAGGGTCGCTTTCCCAACATCATCGGTCCGAAGAAGGACGACATCTGCTACGCCACGCAAAACCGTCAGGATGCGGTCAGGGATCTAGCTAACCAGTGCGACCTCGTGATCGTGGTTGGCTCGCCCAGTAGTTCGAACTCGAATCGCTTGCGCGAGGTCGCGCATAACATGAAGATTGAGTCTTATCTTATTGATAATAAAACTGAACTTAAGCAAGAATGGTTGCTAGGAAAGCGCTGCGTGGGCGTCTCTGCGGGTGCTTCTGCGCCGGAGGTTCTGGTGCGGGACGTGATCTCACGACTGAAAGAGTTGGGTGCATCGAACGTGCGTGAGCTGGAAGGGATTACCGAGGGTGTCGTCTTCCCCATCCCTAAGGCGCTCGCCTAGGTCGTCGAGTGATGATCACGGTCAGAAGGTGGCGGATTGAGCGCTGACTTTTTAATTGTGGGTGGCGGACTGATCGGTCTGGCCACGGCCGAACGCCTCCTGCAGCACGGGGCGTCGGTTGCCATCCTCGAGCGTGGCGAGGTCGGTCGGGAGGCATCCTGGGCTGGGGGCGGCATCCTGTCGCCGCTGTGCCCTTGGCACTATTCTGACGAGGTGACGCGCCTAACCCAGCACGGGGCGCGACTCTTTCCGGCCTGGACCCAGACGCTTTTTGCGGAGACCGGAATCAATCCAGAGTACGAGGTGAGCGGCATGCTGGTCCTGCCACCTCTGGATCTGCAGGCGGCCGAGCGGTGGTGCGCAGCGCATGACATGCCCTTAGTGCTGGGGACTGATGCGGCAGACTATGGCGTGCAGGGTCAGAGCCCAGCACTCTTCTTGCCTAACATAGCTCAGGTGCGTAACCCCAGGCTGCTGTGCGCCCTGCGCCAGAGCGTGGAGTCCTTGGGTGGGGTGATTACCGAGCGGTGCACGGTGATCGATATCGTAGCCAAGCGTGCACGCGTAGAGTCACTCCTCACCAACAACGGCAGCCTCAGTGCTGGGGGGTACATCGTGACCGCTGGGGCGTGGAGCACGGGGGTCTTGGGGCGACATGCGCTGCGCTTAGAGATTGGGCCGATGCGTGGGCAGATGCTGCTGTTTAAGTTCGACGCGCCACCGCTTTTACACATTGTGTTGCAAGACGACCTGTACCTGATCCCGCGCCGTGATGGGCACCTCTTGGTGGGGAGCACGCTGGAGGACGTTGGATTCGATTCTAGTACCACGGACGACGCGCGCGACTCCCTGTGGCGTGATGCCACCAAGATCCTACCCAGCTTACGCGACAAGGCCCCAGTAAAACACTGGGCCGGCCTGCGCCCAGGCTCGCCGCATAACATCCCCACCATCGGACAGCACCCGGAGCTTCACAACCTCTACCTTAACAGCGGGCACTTCCGTTACGGCGTGACTATGGCACCCGCCAGCGCGGAGATCCTGATCAACGAGATCACGGGCGCACGACAACCGTTTGATGTGGAGCCCTACCGTACGGGTTGGGGCGTTTAACTCAGTTTACTTGCGTAGGTCCGCCTCCCAGGCGTTGCCGTACACCTTCTGGTTGCGCGACAAGATTAGCATCTGGTATAGGCTTGTGACCCACATCGCCGCAGACGCGATGCTGTAGCAGAATCCACCAATCAGTGTCAGCCAGGCGAAGTGTGGGCTCCATTTTGTGAGCCACCAAGAGAGCACGTCCAGAATTAAAAATATAAAGGGGATAGCGACAAGCGATACCTTTATCCACCTTGGTACCCCCACGGCCAGACTAAAGATAAGTCCGATCGACAGGAAGAGGAGGCTGATTCCAAACAGGTGGATATGGGACGACCGGGTCAGCGCCTGGATGCTCGCACCCTCGTCGATTTTGGAGACCCGCTTGACCTCATCGTACCGAGTAAAGTCAGGCAAGCCCTGAGTGGCACCATGGCATTGCGTACAATTATTTTTGAGGGTGTCCTTAATGCGAGACTCCCACACCGCCTCCGGTGATCCGTCTCGCACCCACTGGATAATGTCGAGACGTGCCTGAGGCGTACCCATCCCCGCCATCGACCCGTGGAGCTTGTTCTCCATTGTGCTGCCGCTACGGTTCCCGTAGTAGCTGTAGACGATGTCGTTTACCGACAGCCCAAACTTTCCGTCCGCCATGCCATGCGTTTCCATGATCTGTAGGCCGGCCATGCAGAGCCCGAGCCCGATCGCGAAAAGATACGTTGAAAAAAGTACCCTGACCGGTGTGGGCAGGTTGGGGAGGTTGAGCCAGGTCGGGTTGGGGGGCGCGGAATTCATGGGTCACCTCCTTATAAAAAAAGATCGGTATCGGGCGACGATCGTCCTACTATCGCCCACGAGTTGCGTGACCCCGGCCACATAAAAAAATGGGGTGGCCTATAGGATAACATGGCCCCGTGCGGGGCCTGTGATCCCGCCATCTATTCGATGAGTGGCCACCGGCTGTGCACCACAAACCCACGCGACACCTCTCGCCACGCGTTGTCTGCGTCACGCTGGAGCTCGATTATCTGAATAGACTCCACCGAGGTTACGAAGTGCGCGTTGAGTGTGGCACATAACTCGTCCTGTCCCATGCCACGAAATTCTGGATCCATACGCATCGGCGCAAGGAATCGCAATCGTGGCTTGATCGTCCAGCAGCCATCCGGTGTGGCTTGGGGTAGTAACTTGACGGTGTGTCGTATCCACCAGCCGGATAGATGATTCTGGGACACTCCCGGCGGGGTGAGGCGGCCACCAATTTGGTTTGCCGGATAAAATAAAGAGCCCTTGATAAAGGCCCGAGTCTGGTT
>Ga0265593_1000903_pt1 | contig 14868 bp, 3 predicted proteins | sample saktaG_8_FD_190136 | JGI IMG/M metagenome (GOLD analysis project Ga0265593, IMG submission 190136) | Saline water microbial communities from Sakinaw Lake, British Columbia, Canada - sak_2011_5_24_36m | ecosystem: Environmental > Aquatic > Non-marine Saline and Alkaline > Saline ...
GTTTGAATATCTAATACCCAAATTAATTGATGATGTTCCAGCATCATCAGAATAATCTAATGTACCAAAATCACAAGTCATCACAACACATCTATCATAATACCAAGCCATTAATAATGTGCCGTCACCAGTTACCTCATCAGAAACGATATTGAAGAAATATCTGTCCGATGATTTAGCATGCAAGTTAGTATCGAAGTTAGCTTGTTTTTGTAACTGCGTTTGGACACCTCTAGTAACACCACCGTCCAAAGCATCATCTAATTCGATAGTCATACTGTCTTGCGTTTTTCTTCCAGCAAAATAAACTTTTGAATTTAATTTTGGAACTTCAACCTCAGCAAATGTAACATTTGGTTTCGTAATAGTTTTAATATGGTGACCAACGTTTTTAAATACGCCAAATCTAACTCTAAATCTATGGATAAGTTTAACTTCCATAGATTCAACCGTGTGATCATTACTACCTCCACCGTAAATAAATGCTGGCGAACCAAAACTAGGACCTACAGCTACGGAATCACTATAAGTTTCAGATGGTGTCGATTTTGTATGTGTTGATAGCGTTGTGTCGTCACCGTTATACCATGCCATAAAATTCTCCTTTTAATAGTTATTTTTTTAAATTATTTATATTATCAGGCGTTTTTTATATTTTTATAAAAAATAGGGATCAAGCCATCCCATTATTATCTTTATATTTTTGCCATTTTATAAGCAAGGTCATATTTTCTTGAATATCTTCTTCGGACCAACCTAAAATTTTCTTCTGTAAGAATTGTGGGGCGAATTGTTCCATTGGGAATCCGGTAAAAACGGATTGCCTCTGAACCATTTTATCCAATTCCTGATTCTCAGCGACATTAATAGATTCCCTCCAAAACATTTCCAAATCATCAGATTTAATATTCACACCACGTTCAGTTAAAAACTGCATAAATAAAACTCTAAAATCAGCCAAATACTGTTCTCTTATTTCCGTCAACCATTTACCGAATCTCGCTTCTTCAGCCAAAGCCGAGCCAACTTTACCATCATTCCAAATAGCAGGAGATTCGGAATTAAAATATGATGCTGGTATTCTTAATCCAGCAACCAATTTTTTATAAAAGTAATTTACGTCGGAAATTTCACCTAAGTTCGAATTTTTGGTAAAAATACCAGAACATAATGCAAATGTATGATAATTATGGATTTCTTCATTACCATCAACAGTTATAGTACCAACATCAATCCCATAATCTAAAATCTCAATTTTCACTATTTTATGATTGTAATTGTCAATTTTAGATGTGAAATCTCTCCACCCTGTATAATTAAAATGTTCCAACATTTTATCCATGTGCTGATTACCAAAAGAATCCAATTTTCTCTTATCCGTGCCTTTACCACCAAACACATGTATTTCGTTAAAATGATTCATAAAATCTACGTTTTTACTTAACGTATCTAAAATGGTTTTTTTATGCGTAGTATTATTTGTCTTAATAGTTGAAATGGTGGCTTCTAATAATTCTCTATCAAATATAGTTACTGCATTTTTCCATGATCCTCTATTTGCTGAAACCATACTTAAAAACTTTTCTCTATAAATAGAATCTTCACGAATTCTTTTTGCTAAACTATCACCTGATTTTTCATAAACCATTTTTTTAAATTCTGGATCTGAGTTCTGTTTTTTTATTCTGGCTTCTGAACCTTTTTTAGATGCATCCAATTGTTTTTTTAAGAATTTCTCATTGTATTCATGGTCTTTTCGTTTTTCAGCAATACCATTAGACATTTTAGAACATATGGTATTATATTCGATTGAGGTCATATTTCCCCAAAATTCAAAACTAAAGCCTGTATTTTCCTGATGTAAAATACTATGATCCATATTATTCATCCTTAAAAGGTTTTCAGGATTGTTATTAAAACGGTTGAAATCCTTATGATGTATCGTTTTTTTAACAGTATTATCAATAGAATAAACAAATTCAGTAGGCATAATAGTACTAACCATTCTATGCGTAAAAATCCACTTATTTTTAGAAACGTCAAAAACTTGCTCATATTCTTTCGTTTTTTCCATAATTTTTTCAAATCTTTTTCTAAATGGTATCAAGCTTTGTCCAACAACCAAATCTTGAGCTTCAACAAAACCAATATCTCTAATGGGAAATTTGTGATCTGGTGTACAAGTTACAGTTTCACTGTTGTCCAAAGTTATTTTCATTACTTGAGTATTTTTCCTAGTTACTCCAGCCCATGTTATCTTTCCTGGTGCTAATTCGCCGGTTAGTGGATTGCACGAATAAACCCAATTAACTTTTTCTTTATCATTTTCCCATTCGGCAATTATTTCTTGTAGTGTTATTTCTCTACCGTCTAATAATGGTATTTTTGTATCTAGTGCTAAACATGCGCCAGGTAAAGTTTCTACTCTAGATCCGCGACCATCTGCTCTTTGGGCAAAGAAGTAGTCCTCTTGCATTGACAAAGGGTTAAAAGATGAAGCTATACCCATTTCTTGATTTTCTTGTGACGCGGCTGTTCTTCTTCTCTTAATTTCATCTTTTGTTTGCATTACTACTTTTTCAGCAATCTTTGCTGGTGCTTTACCAACATCTACATAAAACACCCTTCTCTCTGGAGCTCTTACAATCCTATAAATAATCAATGAATCTTCCAGTAATGTAACTTTTTTCCAATAAGGAAATATAGCTTCAAGGTAAGATTCACCAAATGGAAAAAACTGCGAATTTTGTCCACGATTCATAAATCGAACCATAGCATTCCTAGGAATTACATAAAAATCGTCTCCGTCTTTTGAAGCAATATCGGCTAATTTTTGTTGCGAAGCTAATTCCAAATTCTGATATTTCAAAAATGCTAAATAACTACCCATTTGAGCTTCATCAATTTTTTTCTTAGAAATATAATAATTCAAAGGTTCAATCCCAACTTCATCATATTCGATAAAATCAATATCCTTATTCTCTATTTTTCTTAATCCGGCCATTTTTCCAGATGTATCTTTAACCAAAAAATAAAAACTATCACCATATTTCAACGACTGCCTGGCTGCATATGGTAAAATCTCTTTTAATTTAAGAATATCGGTAAATTTTTTAATAAATTGAGCCATCATATTCTCTGGTATTTTACCATTTGTGTTAAATCTGAACGGAGTGTTCATAAGTGTATCAAATGAAAAAATTTCAGTCGAAATAATATCTAAAGCCAGATGTATCTCCGGATAACGATCCATTTCATCATACATGTTGTATCTATCTAATCGTTTTCCACTCTGTTCCATAAATTGATTGAATGCATCCATATACGACATCCACATTGGAGTAATAGCCTCATCAAGTCTACTATTCTGCATATCTTCATTTACAAAATGATTCAACCGTTCATTTAAAATTTCCATCGTTGTTCCTTTACTTTCTTTTATTTAATAAATTTTACATTTTTTAAAAAACGCTGATTCTAGACGGTTGAGTACTGACATCATTTTGTCTACTCATATCGGCTCTGTCAATTGCGGATTTATACGATTTTGTCGCTTGTTTAGTTTGGTTTGAAGCTTCTCTAGATGAAATTCCAAGAGATTGCGATTGTCTTCTATTCTCAGCTAAAATTTGTTCCAACAACGATTCAATCTTTGCATTAGGAGTATTAGGTGTCGTTTTGTTTTGATTACCAGAAGAAGGTTGAGGTTGCATTTGGTTTGTAGGAGCCATCGGTGTATTTACCGGAATATTTTGTGCTGAACTTGGAATACTACCAGAAGTTCCAGGCATTGAACCCAACGCTGTATTCATAGCTCCAGCCATACCGCTTACTGTCCCAACTAAATCTGACGGAATAACTAATTCATTTGGATGAACAATTCCGGCAGCACCTTTCATTCCAGTCAATTGTTCCAAGATTGGATTTGAAGATGATGGTGTCATACCACCACCATCAAAACCCAAAAAACTACCCATTGATGATGCAGTATCGGAAATCCCTTTTCCCAAACCTCCTATGGCATTACCAAATCCTGTACTTGCCGTACCAAATGCATCGGAATAACTTCCACTATTTTTTGTACTAGGGAAAAGAGAAGTTATCGGATTTGAAAACCCACTAAAAATACTATCGGAACTTTTTTGTGCTTTTTCTTCTGAAGATGGTGATTGGGTATTTGACAAACCACCATCTTCAGAAGAAACCTTAAAGCCGGTTGTATTTCCTTCTTTATTTGGTATTTGTGTATTCATCATGTCGGTAAATGATGATGCGATTTCACCACTGCTCATAGAATCAGCAATAGTTTCATTTATTTTACCAGGTTCAATATATGTAGATTCTGCTATAGTGTCCAAAACATCATCTTGATCAATAGTAAAATTCTTAGAAATCGAATCAAACATGGTGTCCATATTTTTGCCAAGACTTGAGAAAGTTTCACTTGAATCAATATCAAAACCAAAAGATGAAGTTTGCATTAAAGAACTTGGAGAAGTGTTAGATTCTTTTTTAGTTTCTAATTTATTTTTAGCATCCTGTTGAATTGATGAAATTACTGCATCTGGATCTTTTTTCTTATACATTCCAGATGCTTGACGTTCCCTTTCGATATTACCAGCTGAATCTTTATCAGCTTTTCTAGCTGCAATAGCTTCCGGAGTATTTAAAGCTGCTAATTTTGCAGCTTTCTCAGCTTCTGTTTTTTCAGGAACATTTTGATAGGTTACACCACCAGAATACAATCCATTAGAATTCTTAAAAATATCCTCTAAAGGTGCCAACGTTTGTTGTTTTGTAGCATCCGAAATTTCAGAAACTCTATTTTCAGCATCCTGTTTAATTTGTGGAATTACACTTTTCTCTTTATCCTTAGCGTCTTTTTCTGCTGCTTCAGCTTCAGCTTTCTTATCTTTGAAATATTCTATCTGATCTTCAGCATCAGAAGAACTCTTTCCAGCGTCTCTCTGTCCTTGAGCTATTTTTTCCAGTGCATCAATTTCTTTTTGATAGGATACACTTTTTAAACCAGGTTTATGTATATCCATATTTTTTTTCTTATCTAAATCAACACCAGTAAGATATTGCTTTGGATCATTCACTTTATCATATGCTTTCAAGCTTTCTTCGGATTTTGATAACTTTGCTTTCTCGTCATCCGATAGCATTAAACCATATGCGTTTTTAGAATAGATTCCTTTCATTTCATCATAATTAAGACCTGAAGCTTCAAGATGTTTCTTTCTTTCATCAGCTTCAGCGCCAGTAGCATTCATTTCGTCGTATCTATTATCCGCCGTATGTACCTTATCAACAGCCAATTTGAATCCGGCAGTAGTTTTATTAGCTCCATCTTTTGAGGCTTCAATAGCTTTCTTTTGTGGTATTTTAGCTCCTTGTTCCTTACCTGCATCAATCAATTGTTGGTAATACTTCATTTTTTCTCTTGTACTTTCAGCTCCGCTATCGTTACCATCTTTTTCTTGCATTGCTAAATCTTTTTTCAAATTTTCCATTGCTTTTAAATTATCAACATAATCGGAATCCAATTGTCTCAGACCCTCATCAGTCATACCACGGGCGGCTTCTTTCGCGGCTTCAACCGCCGATTTTTGTGTTGTTGCTCCCTGTTTTTGAAGATCATCAATTTTAGTAGAATACTGAGAAACCAAAGCATCCATCATATCTGCCGCTTCAGTATTGCCTGTCTTTCTACTATAAGCAGCATTTTCGGAAATATTTTCTTTAGCTGCCAAAGCCTCTGCTAATTCCGTATTCAATTTAGCTTTAGGATCAACAGCTTGAGCATTTGTTGCTTCAGTCGTTGGTTTTGCAACTTCTTTATTTCCTTGAGGATTTTCCGAAGATGCCGGCGTTTTTGATGCCTCTGCTACAGGATTTTCTTTCTTTTCAAAATCTTTAAAAGTTTCACCCAACTTTTCAGCTCTTTCATCCCAATCTTTTGCATATAAATCATGCCCAACAATTGAAGCATTCATTTTTTTTCTAATTTTTAATAATCCTTTGGCTGTCAAATCCCCGGAATCTTTAGCAGAATTAACCATTTTTTGAGTATTATCTTCACCCATAATAGCCAATTGATCGACAATTTGGGCTATAGCTGCTTGGTCAGTAATACCAGCTTTTGAAGCCATATCTTGGGCCGGTTTAATATAATTTTCTTCAAAAACTTTATCCTGGGCAGCTTTACCAGCGTCAGTGTTTCCAGATTTTTGCAAAAATGCCGCCATACTAGCTTGTTGTTCAGGCAACAATTTTTCAAAACCGCCAGCTGCTTCAGCAACTTTAACTAAATTTTCTGCTTCGTTATCACCATTTCTAGATAATTCTTTTAAATATTTGTCAATATTCCCTGAATCAGCCGTCATTTGATATGCACCAAATTCCATACTTTGTCCTGATATTGGATCTCCTGGATCAATCATATCATATTTGTTACCAGATTCAACACTTTTTGTATTTTCTTTTAAAGCTTTAACGAATTCTTCATTGGTTTTTTGCGGTTTATCTAAAATAGGAACTGGTGGAGTTGTTGCTGAAGCTTGTTTAGAAATAGCAGATGCAGTTTTTTTAGCATTAAGTTCGGCTAATTTTTTATCATAAGTATCAATACGTTTCTTAGTTTCGTTAATTTTTTCATCGGAATCACCTTTAACAACTTGATCTTTTAGCAATTCCCCCGCTTTTTTTCTTTCTTCTGTTAAATTATTAATTTCGTCAGCTAATTGTTTTTCAGCTGCTATTTTGTCTGGTGTTTTTACCAAATCCTTAGCTTCTGTTGGCGGTGTTGTTGCTACAGGTGTTTGAGCAGCACTAGTTGTAGCTGCTTGCTGTTGTTGTACAAACGGAATTGCGTTTGCTGGTACTTCTGCCGCTGAAGCAGAACTTATACCAGCTATTTTCATTAAAACATTTAATATGTTACCCAAAATAGTATTCGTATCGCCTTTTCCAGAACTAAATGTCAAACCACCAATTGCAGAAGTTGTAGGTGATGCTGGACTAACAGATGCCAATGCCGTGTTGTTTGTTTGGTTTAATTGACTATCGTTACCTCTTACATTGTAAAGAGGATCAACAGCTGTCATATCATGTCCTTCATTCTGTTTTAAGAATTTTTCAACTGGAACCATTGTTGGTCCTTTACTACCAGAATGACTAACCATCAACTCACCGGTATTTGGATCTTTAACAACTTGTGCGATGTGATCGATACCTTTATATCTATCATTATTTTTAGCATCATCATTGTTAATACCGATAGTCATACCTTCTTTTAAATTTGCGGCATTAACATCTTTTCCTGTTAATTCTTTACCTGATAATTTTGCAACTGCCTCAGTAATACCAGCTGCAGTATTACCTTTTTTCATAGCCTTCATAGCATCATCTATTTGTGATGGATCATTTATAGCATTACGCACACATTCCATCTGCTCCAACACAAAACCAGAACAATCTATAGCTCCAGTTGCCGAATTTCTAGAATTCCCAGATTTCACACCGCGTTTTATATTATCATTGACACCGGCATAAAGAGCTGCGTTAACATCACCGACTATCCCAGCCGTGTGTTCTCCAACAGCTTTTTGTAAATCACCAGTAACAAAAGGACTATTTGCTTGACTTAATACTTCTGGTTTTAATCCTGCAGAAACGGATTGTTTTGCTGCAGCATCAGCTTTTTTATCTTCAGAATAACTTGCCGGATGAACTTTATCTTTTGATGATTTGAATCCACCTTTGAAACTCATGCCATATTTAGTACTAAGTTCTTCAAGCTTTTTATTCATAGCTTCGCCTTTAGATGCATCTCCTTTAAAATCATTAGCAACGCCATAAACACTTGCATTTGCTCCAGCTGCTTTTAATAATTTCAGTTGTTCTTCGATATTTTTAGTATCTTCAGTATTATTTGACAAACCGGTACTTAAATTAACATTTTTTCCTTTGAAAAAATTTGGATCTTTGTCTAACTTTTCTTTGATTTTAGCCAAAATCGTTTTTGGATTTGCGCCAACAGTAGTATCTCCAGTACCTTTTGCGGCAATTTTATATCCGTCTGTAATTGAATCACCTATAAAATAAGGTTTATTCGCATTCATCTGTTGTGTAATTTCTGGTGCTAATGGTGGCGTTGAACCAGTAATCATCTTATCGGCAGATGCGGTTTTTATTGGGTTGAGTACATTTCCCATTTTTGAAAGTAATGTTGGTTGTTTATTATTTGAAGCAGCTGTATTAATATCGGTTGTCAATTTTCCACTCTGAGCTTCAGCTAAATATGATGTATAATAGTTTTGTCTATCGTTTAAATGATTTGGTCCACCATTTACTAATTTTGTAGATTTCAAAACATTACCATCTTGAGCTGATTCTCGCAAACCTTTTCTTTTTTTCCAATACCACATAGCTGTTTTTGCTGCTACTTCTGGAGATTCAGCTAGTTCTGGGTTATTAACCAAATCTATTCCTAAATCTTTACTAGCGGCAGCATAATTTGCCTTTCCAGTGAGTTGAATTAAACCACGTCCCTTATATTTTGCTCCGTCTCCCTTTTCCGTATTTCCAAGTTCTGCACCTTTTTTTGTTCCAGCATCATATTTGTCAAAATAAGAATCCTTACCTAGCTCTTTAGTATATTTAAAATTTCCTGATTCTGTTGAAACTTGAGCCATCAACATTGCTTGTTCTTTTGGATTTGAAATACCTTCCTTTGCCATTTCTATAAGTAGAGCTTTTTTATTATCTGCTGGTTTTCCGGTCAATGTACCTTTAACTGTTTCAAAAGTTTTCTGAGCACCAATATACGCACTATCAACAACATTTGCAGTTTGTTGTTTGATATTTTCAACATCGGAACTAGTTGTTGAACTAACTGCTGATTGAGCTGATCCTGCCATTGATGAGAAAAATGTTCCCATAGTTGCAAAGAAAGAAGGTTGACTTGCCGCATTTTTTGCATCAGCTAGAGCTTTTTCAGCAGCTTCTTTTTCTATTTTAGCTTTTTCTGCTAATGCTTTAGCAGTTTTTTCTTTTTTTTCAGCCTCTTTAGCTTCAATTTCAGCTCTTTCCTTTGCAATTCTGTCATCGCTTTTTATTTTATCTTTAAGATCATCTAATGCTTTGGCTGCTTTTGTTTTTTCCATTTCGGCTTTTTCTGCTTCAGAAATTGCAGCAGCTTCCTTAACTTTTGCCAACTCAACATTAACTGTTTCTTTTGCGACATTTTCTTTTTCTTTTTGTTGTTTTTCCAAATTTTCATCACTAAACATCAACTGCTTCGTTTTCTCTGGAACTTTAACAGTATCAACCATTTGAGCTTTAATTGAAGGATCTAATGGGGGAAGAATCCCATTAGTTGGTATTTCATTTGCAGCACTTGCATTTTTAATTGGGTTTAATTTATCAAGCCAAGAAGAATCTTTTTTATTATTTTCTTTTTCTTTTTGTTTTTCCTCAGTAATTTTCTTATCTTTATCTTCTTTACTATCTCCAAACAAAGGTGTTGTCCACCAAGACTTTTCACCATCAGTTTTTTCTGCTGGTTTAGTTTCATCGACAGGAGCTAGATCTCCAAATCCCGGAATTTTACTAACCCCTTTTAAAATTAAATTTATTAAAGATTTAAATGGTAGCTTTATCAACTCCGTAATACCATCAAATACCTTAACAAAACCACCTTTTATACCTTCCCAAGCTGTTGACATTGCTTCTGTAAATGTCATTTCTCCAGTGAACCACGCTTTTAATGCTTTAAATGGAGCAGTGAAAACTTCAAGATAACCTTCAAAGACTTTCATCAAATTATTTTTATATTCTGTAAAATAATTTGTAACGCCATTCCAAATGCTAGTTACAGCACCCATTAACAATGTTGGAGCGGTTTCAGTAAAGAATTTTACAACCCCATCCCAAATGCTAGTTACAGCACCCATTAACAATGTTGGGGCGGTTTTAGTAAAAAATTTCACAATACCATTCCATGCGTCTGTGATTACTGTTCCCAACCATGAAAATACTTTTGCAGATGCTTCACTAGCCGTTTGAGCATCAATCAACCCAAATGAAAAATCAGAAATCATACTTCCTGTTGCTCCAGCCATCTTTTGTAATGTTGAAGGTTGTGCTTCAATAGCTTTACCAAATTCATCAACATACTTTGTTCCATCCCACATGGCTTTACCGGTTTTAGATAAAGATTCTGCTAATTTTAGTCCAGCGTCAGAATTAGTTGACAATGTAGCTTCTTGAGCTTTCATCTCATCAGAATCTTTAAATGTTTCTCCTGCATTTGACCAACCAACAGCTCCAGAACCAGCGGCACCAAGAGCTGCACCAATTGGTCCTGCGAATTTTGCAAATTTACCTAACATACCAATTGTTGAACTGAGAGCTTTTGGACTAATTAAACCTTTTATTTTTGTCAATGCTCCTGCACCTTTTGGTGTATGTGATGGCAGTGTATGTTGTGTTGATCCCATACCAGCCAGAGGATTTGCTGGCTTACTATGTCCAGCCATACTTCCAGCACCTTCAGACAATGGATTCTTTTTAGATCCTGCCATACTTCCAGCTCCGTCTGAAAGTGGGTTATTCTTTTTAGCCCCATTTATAAACGCATCTTTATCGGAAAGTACACTTTTGCTAGGTTCTGTTGAATGTGTTGAATTTCCTTCTTTTTGTTTTTTTACAAAATCTTCAAGATTAAAAGGTGATTCGGAAGATTTCATAGCGTCTGCAAATTCTTTAATGGATTCACCAAAATTTCCGACATATTTCCCAAAAAGTTGATCCTCAGATAGTATTTCATCTGGTTTGTCTTCTACCTTTTTCCCGTCTTTTTTAACAAAGTTTTTAAGAAAAACAGCAGCAGTTGGGACTATAGCTCCAATCAAACCAACTGTTTCTAAATTGACACCATCCTTAATCTTTTCAATAACACCTTTGTCAATTTCTCCGGTTGATCCTTTATCTTCAGTTTCTTTTTCTCCATTCTCACTTTCTGTGGCTTCTCCAGATTCAGGGTTTTCAGCGGCATGCCCTGACTGTGAATACATCACTGCTCCTATCGCTAATGCAGCCGCTAAACTACCTTTGACAATCTTTGGGTGTCTACTTGCCGCACCACCAACGGTATCGACTACACCACGTCCAGCGCGCATCACATTATTTCCAGCATTACCAACAGCTTTGACAACTTTTCCGCCAGCTATTAAAGCTTTCTCAAGCACAATAGCTGCAGCAATACCGGCAATAGCAGTGGCCAAGATTTCAAAATTATCTCGAACTTTATCCAAAACCCACCCAACAGCATCCGCTGCACCTGTTAAAACGGCAATTACCTTATCTCCAGTTCCGTCTCCTGTTTTACCAAAAAACGGTTCTAACCAGCTCCAAATTCGTGCTCCAAACTCCTTCATTTTATCAATTAGTGGGAAAACGTGTTTATCAGCCCAATCACCCATATATTCAAAAGCAGGAATAATTTTTGGAACTGTCCATGATAAAACATCCCAAAGAGTATGGAAAGCCCATTCAATTATTGGTATTGCCACGGCAGCTACTTTTGAAAATACTTCGCTAATTTTTTCCATTGCAGGTTTAATGTTTGGAGCTAAGTCATCTTTCAGCCACTTACCAAACTTCGTTAGTTCCGGTCTGACCTCTTTCAACATATCTGTGAACCAGTTACCAATCGTTTTGAACATTGATCCATCTTGACTATCAAACCAACCACCAAATGCATCGAAAACAGCTTTTAATCCAGGCATAACATCATTTGAAAAAAATGTAGTAAATCCATCAAAAGTTTTACCAAATTCTGGAGTAAGATCATTTGAAAACCATGTCCCAAAGGAACCAAAAGCATTCTCAATGTGTGGTAAAGCACTGCTAGAAAACCAATCGCCAAATCCACCGAAAACATCACCCAGCAACGGAATCAATGTTTCATTAAAAAACTTTCCTACTACTGTAGCACCAGGTAGAATATACTTATCAAAAGCATTAGAAACAAAATTTTTAAATTTATCTAGACCATGTCCAAGTTTATCAGTACCTTCACCACCAATCCAATTAACAAATTTATCTACAGCCGGTTTCAATGTCACATCATAAATCTGTCCAATTCCTCTAAACACTGGCATAATCCAATTATCAAACGCCGACCCCAAATTATTTGCAATACGATCAAGATTATCATCAAGCCAACCAACAGCTTTTTCAACCGAAGGCAATACTTTTCCAACAAGACGCATAACAACATTTTCAAATTTTTGCATTATACGTTTCATCGTTGTTTCGATATTATTTGCAAGATCTTCTGGTCCGGTTCCAGCCATTTTTAACTGAGTATTTTGCATTTTTTCAGCATCGGTATTCTCTTTAAAAGAATCACCAGTAACTGCAAATTTCAACTGGTTATCTAAAATCTTACCTTCTTTGTCTCTAGATATTAGTTCCATTTTAGTATCATGTTCTCTACTATCAGAAACAAATTTTTTCATAACTTCCGGGTCTAACGCAGATTGAAAAGATCTTTCTCGTATAGAACTTTTCTCCGCAAAATCCGCCTGTTTATCAAACTTATCGGCAATTTCTGCTGAAGACATTTTACTAACATCAACACCTTTAGCTACTAGACTAGATTTCATAGCCGTTTGCATGCTTTTTTCAAATTCGTCTTGTTTGAAACCTAATTTACTTGCCTGTTCTGTGTTGTCACCAGATGACATAGCTTTAATAAATGCATCTTTTTCCTCCAAACTTTTTACACCCAAACCAGCAATAACCGTATTCAACGATTCAACATTCGCTTCAGCGGCTTTATTTAACTCAAAATTAGCTTTTCCGGCAGTTCCTTTCGCTACCATTTGTTCAACAGTTAATTTCTTAGAAATATTGGCGATTTCGGAATCTTGAGTATAACCAATATTCTTATTAGATCGCATCCTGTTTTCAGCTTCAACATCACCATGTCTACCTCTATCAGCTAAATCTGCCTGGGACATAGCTTGGGCAGCAACACCTAATGTCCCAGCCTTAGTCAAAAGATTAATATCTTTTTCATCAAGTAATCGACCATTAGCTTTTTTAGCCATAGCATCCATAAATTCTTGTTGTGAAATACCATTCTGCTCCAATTGTGCCCTAATAAACTCTCCACCTTTATCATTGGAATTCATTAAATTAGTCATTCTACTAAAGGTGTTGTGGATTTCCGAATCTGAAAATTGTTTTGTGGCTTCTGTTGTTATATGTTTTTGAGCTTCAGCACTAACTCCCATTGAATTCAAAATCGATGAGGCTTCCATAAAACCTTCGTTTGCGGCATTAAACATATCAGAAGTATCTCCACCAATCAATTCTTTTGTATTTTTAGTAATAGCTTTAATCTGATCTAATGCTATTTTATTACTTACACCCAAAGTTTTTGCTAATATAGAAGTAGATGAAGAAACTTTATTCAGCATTTCCGTAGGAGAAGAAGCATAAAATGCTTCTTTCAATTCGCCCATTGATGCCCGTGCATCATCGGCATAATCTTTTCCCATAACCCTTTCATCCAGCCTACTTTTCAAAGCCAGTCGTTCAAGTTCTTTCTGATTATTTGTTAATGACATAGAAAAACTTTGAGACATGTCATCAGACAATGCTTTAAGTTGCGCTGGATCCAGAAGTGTTTTTATAGACAAATTCTGCAATTCCCTACTTAAATCCAAGCCGCCGCCGGCACTTCTAGCAACATTTAAACGGTCGTGGAATGAAGTTACAGCCATACCAGCAACACTTATTGCTGAAAGAAATGCTGTCATTGGTCCGTGTGTAAGAAGGAAGATAGAACCCAATTTAGACATTGCTTGATTCAATTCTGAGGTAGTCTTTCCTAACGTTGAGCTAGTACCACTTAATGCGTTAGACGTTTCTCCAGCAACATCTCCCAAACGACTAAATGAACCGTCGACATTTCTAGCTGAATTACTCAACACCGAACTTAAAGCTCCAACTCGCAAACCAGCATTAATAACACTATCGTTATTATTTCTCATAGACTACCTCAAAAATCCAAATTATTAATATTTATTATTTTTCTAAGATTCCATTCAATTACAAATCGAATTTAAGTTTCTTTATTGAAGTTGACACGTCTGTGATCTATCTGCAAATACGTTTTCCATCTTTGATGACTTATTTTTTCTATTACTTTTATTTCTGTAGCTTTATAATTTCTAAATGCCAATCCTAATGAAGGCATCAACTGTTGTGCCATCGATAAAGTCAAAATCGGTTCTTGTTCAGATACCAATCTAGGTTTATTCAAAGTTAAAACTCGATCAATAAAATAATCTCTAAATTGTGGTAAAAAATAATGGAGATTAATTGCTTGAAAATTTTGATGTGCTTCGTCGTAAGTATTTAAAAACAAAGCTAATGGAAATGGATCATGATGATAGTTTCTATATTTTATCTGATACATATTTCCAAGATATATGCCCCTAACCATTTTCAAATTATCGGTTTTCCAAACTTCACTAGATTTATAATCTGTAACCATATTTAGCATACTGTCAAGCAACAGTCTTTCATTATTTTTATACTGTCTTTTCACTTGTTCGTATTCTTTTAGATCATATTTTGTAGTATATGAAAAATAGTCCATGAACAAATCACGCATATCTTTTGTCATACTCTTTAAAAACTTGTAATGGTTGGGTAATGTTCTATCATCAGTTGATAATAATTTTTCAAATAAAACCTTTAATTTAGCATCAACATGTGGCTTAATTCTAACAATCATGCCATTAATCTCCAAAAATAAAAAAGGAGAGTATCAACTCTCCTTTT
>Ga0265593_1000904_pt1 | contig 14866 bp, 8 predicted proteins | sample saktaG_8_FD_190136 | JGI IMG/M metagenome (GOLD analysis project Ga0265593, IMG submission 190136) | Saline water microbial communities from Sakinaw Lake, British Columbia, Canada - sak_2011_5_24_36m | ecosystem: Environmental > Aquatic > Non-marine Saline and Alkaline > Saline ...
GACTGGCATACGGGAATGATTCCGTTATTGTTAAAAAAGTTATTCCCTCAATATGCGAATATTAGAACACTTCTTTCTATTCATAATCTTGCTTATCAAGGCGTTTTTCCTCTTGATGATTATCGTTTTTTCAATATCGCCTTTGATGCTCGATTTGAATTTGACGGAATGCTTAATTTCCTAAAAGCTGGAATTGTGACTGCTGATTACCTCTCAACAGTATCACAAACCTACGCAAAGGAAATTATGACACCTTATTTCGGATGCGGAATGCAAAACCTTTTAAAACAAAGAAAAGACAAACTCGTTGGAATTTTGAATGGCATTTCTTATTCAGACTTTTCACCAAAAGAAGATAAATTCATTCCATTCAATTTTGATGAATTGAATTATGAATTGGGAAAATTAGAGAATAAGAAAGCACTCTATTCGAAGTTAAACGTTCCGTTTGATTTAGATAAACCTATGATTGCTTTAATTTCTAGGCTGGTAGGTCAAAAAGGACTTGACCTCATCAAGCACGTCTTCGAAGAAATGCTTGATCATGACGATTTCATCTTTGTTGTTTTAGGCGATGGAGAAAAGGAATATGTTGATTATTTCCATGAATTAGAAATGAAGTATCCTACTAAGACAAAAGCATACATCGGATATTCAAATGAAATGGCTCATTTGATTTACAGTGCAGCGGATATGTTTTTAATGCCTTCCAGATTTGAACCCTGTGGGCTGGGACAAATCATCGCTTTAAAGTATGGAACCATCCCGATTGTCAGAGAAACTGGTGGCTTGTCTGACACCGTCCAAGCATATAACGAGTTTAAACAGACTGGAAATGGGTTCAGTTTTACGCATTATAATGCACACGATATGATGCATGTTATTAGATACGCGATTAATGTTTTCCATGAACATCATCCCGAATGGAATGAATTGATCAAGCGAGCAATGTCGTCGGACTATAGCTGGAAACAATCAGCAAAAACTTATAAAAAACTCTATACGAAAATGATAAGAGAATAAGGAGGAACTATGGAAACATTAGCATTGATTTTAGCCGGGGGTCGAGGATCCAGACTTGATATACTCTCTGAAAACAGAGTGAAACCAAGCGTTCCATTTGCAGGGAAATACAGAATCATTGATTTCACACTCAGCAATTGTTCAAATTCTGGAATTTTCAATATTGCGATATTGACGCAATATTTGCCTTTTTCGCTCAACGATCACATTGGAAGTGGAAAACCATGGGATCTTGACAGAAGAGATTCGAAAGTCACCTTGTTACAGCCACATAGCGATTGGTATAATGGAACCGCGGATGCCGTTCGAAAGAATATCCATTATATTGAACAAAGTAATTCCAAGTATGTTTTGATTCTTTCAGGAGATCACATCTACAAAATGGATTACAGAAAGATGATTGATCAACACATCCAATCCAAAGCAGATTTGACTGTTGCATGCAAAGTCATCGATATTAAAGATGCTCATCGCTTTGGTGTATTGGAAGCAGATGCTAATAATAAGATCTTTAATTTCGCAGAAAAGCCGAAAGAACCAAAATCGAATTTGGCTTCAATGGGAATCTATGTGTTCAATACAGATGTTCTCCTTGACCAATTACGCAGCAATACCATTCCAGATCTCGATTTTGGCAAACATATCATTCCTGGAATGATTGAGACCATGAATGTCATAGCCTATAAGTTTTATGATTATTGGCAAGACGTCGGAACTTATGACTCCTATCTTCAAACCAATCTGGAGTTAATTGAAACCGTAGACAAGATTCCTCTCGATATGTATGACCACAACTGGAAAATCTATACGAAATCAGAAGAACTTCCTGCTGTTAAAGTCGGATCGAAAGCACTGATTCGCCAAGCCCTTTTGTCAAATGGATCGATTGTTGCCGGACATGTCGAAAGAAGTGTACTTAGCCCTGGCGTCATCGTTCATCCACTCGCTAAGGTCAGCAACTCCGTATTACTTAACAATGTGCAGATTAAAGCGGGCGCAATCGTTGAAAATTGCATTATTGATAAGAATACAATCGTCGGCGAGAACGCGATGGTTGGATTTGGAACGGATAATACACCGAATCAAGAAAACCCAGGTCTGCTTTCAAGCGGAATTACGGTCCTGGGCAAGAATATCAATGTTCCAAAGAATATGGTTATCGGACGCAACTGTAGGATATTCAGAACAGCTGATTTGATCAATGTTCCTGACAATTTAGTCAGATCAGGTTCTACGTTAAGATAAATTTGATTTCAAACAAAAAGTAGACTTTCAATCAAGTCTACTTTTTTTATGATTTCGCTACAAATCGCTTTGTTTCATAATGTTCGATGGCGTCTTGTGTAAGAGCATGTTGATGGGGATGAGTCCAAATACAACATTGATAATATAGAGACCCGCAATTCCGATCAGAATAGAGCCTGTCGTAAAGTGAGTGACTGAAATCTGTTGCAAGGAAGATTGTGCCTGGTTGAGAAGCAGTAACATAAATACAAATCCGATAATGCTGCTGAAGGTAGTGGTGAGTATAATTTCAATCAGGAAAATTCTTCTGATTTCTTTTCTTGAAATGCCAATACTGCGATAGACACTCACTTCATACATTCTCGAGATTAAGCTGGAACGCATAATCAAGAAAATACTGAAAGCAGACATTAAGATACCACCAAGCCCGAGAAGATAGAAGTTTTGATTTGCATCAAGTTTAATCTGCTGCGCAATTGTCGGTTCATACATGTTGGCCGATGCGGCGTATCCTGCATCATGAAGGGCCAAAAGCGTCGCTTCAACGTCCGTAGAGTACACCAAGACCGTAAATTCGAAATCTCTGCTGAATTCGTAAGTGAAGTATTTAGATTTAATGAAGTCTAAGGATGAAACCATGGCATTATGCGTATCAAATATAATGCCGTCTACTTTGACTTGATAGATTCCTGAAATGAAATATGTTCCTGAAGTCATTCCAATGTTGTAAGGAATATTACCTGCTAAAACACTGGGGTATTGGTCATTTAACATGATGTAATACTCAGATGGAGGTAGGGTGCCAGAAATGATTTCGAAATGATCTTCTAAAATTCTGTAATCAATTAAGGCAGGAGCGACAAAACTGTACATCAATTCCTCTTTCATCCAAACACTGAGAGAATTGGAGTCCGAAATCCCACTGATTTTATAATAAAGTGCGGAATCGGCTGATAAATCAGTGTCTAGTCCACTGACCTGAAGCTTAAATTCACAATTCAAAACATCGTCATAACTCTGTATGCCTCTATAGGCGTTATTATTGATAATATCGTCCGCAACACTCTTGTCTACCACAATTTCGTATCCTACAGGCATTACTCCGTATATCAGTGTCGATTCATCTAAATATTTGATGTCTATCGGTTGTGCTAGCACTCGAATGCTGTTGTGAACTTCATAATAGCTTCCTGTCGATACCATAAAAGAGAAAGGCTCGTTAATCAACACGAGTTCATCCACTCCAGGGACATCTTCAATCGCTAAAACTGAGCTGTAAACGGTTCTATCCAAAGAAATCGTAATGTAATTTGAATCGACGATTGAATAGGGTTCTTGAACATGATAAATTTCACCAACCAAGCCAACACTGATACTGACGATAAGGCCGACGAGAATTAATACGAAGAAGAGCATTTTGCCTCCTCCATGGAATACTTTAATTTTCCGAAATGCGTAGAGGAAGGTATCTTTCCAACTGAAAACGTTACGTTCTGATTTAAGTGGAGATTTGGGGATGAGATCATTCATGACAAAAGGATTCTCAGTAATGGATTCTTCCTTGGGGCCTTCTTGAATGATGATTTCGCTGTCGAAATCGATGTATTTTGTTCTTTTCAGATTCCCGGAATTGATTTTGACGTATAGCGTCTGATTGCGTTCAATCAAATCGATGTCTAAAGATTCAACTTTATCATTATTGGTGTATCTTCTGACATTCAATTGTTCGGCTTCAATATTTGTTTTCTTGAAATCTTGAAGGTTAATGATATGTTCTTGAATGAAATCCATTCTATGATGTTGATCGTTTGGATAATCTTTGACAATCGAGCCGTTTTCAATTTCGATGACTCTGTCTGCGTAGTTGTCACAAAGAACTTGTTCGTGGGTAACCATGATCACAAGACGGGTTTTGGAGATTTCTTTGATGACAGTCATCAATTCAATCGTCGTTTTTCCATCAAGATTTCCAGTTGGCTCGTCAGCGAGAATAACCTCAGGGTTGTTCGCAAGTGCTCTCGCAAAGGCGATACGCTGTTGTTGCCCACCGGAAAGTTGTTTGACGAGTCGATCGGCATAATTAGCCATGCCTACGGTTTTTAAAAGTCTTAAAACATGTTCTCGTATGTCTTCTTCATTCGTAATTCCTTGCATTTTAAGAACAGGTTCAATGTTTCTGTAAACCGAAAGTTCTTTTAGAAGATGGTAATGCTGATAGACATAACCTATTTTGTGTTTTCGAATAATATCCCACTTTTTGTGATTGTATCGTTCAAACACGACATCATCAAAGATGAGTCTTCCGTGGTCGAACTTATCCATTCCGCTGATTACATTCAATAGCGTGGTTTTTCCGCTACCGCTCGCACCAAGGATGACGACAAGGCCTGTTTTTTCGAAAGTCAAGGAGATGTCTCTACAAACGATGAATTGATTGACTTTGTTTTTGTTGTAATATTTCGTTACATTCTCGAGCCGAATCATCGTTCCACCCCCTTTAATGCCGTTACGACACTGACTTTAAAGATTCTAGAGGTGAACTGGTGGACCATCAGTTCCATGACAAAGAATACTAGTCCAAGAAGAACAATATAATCATACCACCGGTAATATCTTAAAATGTTCGGAATCTGGTTGATATAGATTTCTGAAATGATTAAAAAAACTAATATCAATACGATAGAAATCAAGGTAACGTAAAGAACTTCCGCACTCAAGATACGTTTAACCGCTTTTTTAGAGGTTCCGATTGAACGAATAATTAGATAATCCTTTAACTTACTGAAAATAATGTTTCGAAGGACGAAATAGCCAACAAAGAAGATGGCTCCTATAATTATCGAAACAATTGTCGTAATCAAAACATTTCGAATGACGACGTTGAATGCTTGACTACTATCAATGATCTGAGAAGGATAAAATACGTTATAACCAAGTTTTTCAACTTCATCAACGACTTGGTTTCCTTCAAAAGTATCTTTGACAATCAGTGTAATCTGATAATTCTTTTCTGAGAAGTAATAATCGTATGTTGCCTGATTCATATAGAGTTTCAATGTTTGATCACTCGAAGTATAGGGAGCTGAAATGAATGAGATGGTATCAAAAGGCTTATTATTATCATAAGAGGTAATGGCATGATATATAATGTCATGACTTTCAATAAAATCATTCGCATTACATAAACCAGCATCCGAGTCGTCTGGAATTTCTATCTTGTAGCCAAAGTCTCTGCATATATCGTAATACATCATGTCAAACGTTAAAATCTCTCCATCTTGCAATGAAGGGTCAACTTCAACCCACGTGGTATAGGAAAGCAGATAGTTTCGATTGCCTATAGAGACTAATTCATCAAGATCTGGTGTCGTCCATGTGTCTGAAGCCATATCAAATTTTTCTGTTCCTTGAATGTTGATTTCAATTTCAGAATTTTCATAGATGCTGGAGCCTGCAATTCTTTCCAGACCAGCACTTGATAAATAGAAGTAATGCAAATCATCGTCGAGTGTGCTTGGTTCGTTAACAATCCCAACAACCACGAATTCAAATTGGTCAGTCAATAAGTTTTGTAAAGGAAAAAGCAAATAACTATTGGCGATAGAGATTTCGTCTCCAAGATTGTAGATTCCGTTATCTCCGACAACAACTTCAAGTTCGCTTTGTGGTAACGTTCCTTCTAGGAGATCCTCTTCATCCAAAGAAGCGGATGCTAGAGGTTTAAAGTAGAAGAAGTCATTCCAAAGAGATTCTTCGTTGAATTTCTTTGACATTAGAACAGAATCAAACACCAAGTCATAGCTAAATACATCTCTGACATATTTTATTTCGCCGAGATCAGCCAATTCTTGAGTCGTAAATTGGGTAAGGTCTTCTTTGACAAGGATGATCCTGCTGGGGTCAGCATTTGTAAAGTAAGGATTTGTTGTAGCGTATGGCTTGTTCATTTCCAGTATTCCTGCACTATAAACGAAAAACACAGTTGCAAGCATGAAAATGATGGTTAAAAGAGAAAAAAGTGATTTTTTGGGAACAGAAGTGATATTGCTTAAAGCAATTTGAAGTGAACCCATAAATTTAGTGTTTGAGAGTTTCGGCTGAATTTCTTGAGACAAATTGGCAATTGGTTTCACAATCGTGGAATCTTCAACGATTTCACCATCGTATAATCGTACTTTTCTTGTTGCATATTGTTGGAGCAAGGTAATATCATGGGTAACAACAATAACGAGTTTGTCTTTGCTGATATCCTGAAGCAATTTGAAAATGCCTCTGCTGGCTTCTTCATTTAAGTTCCCAGTCGGTTCGTCACAGACTAAAACTTGGTACTCTTTGGCTAAAGTTCGAGCAATAACAGTCCTTTGTTTTTCTCCACCGCTGAGTTTACTTGCTTTTTGCTTTGCAACATTCGTTAATCCAACTTGTTTGATTAGTTCAAGAACCCGCTCATGTTTTTGTTCTTTGCTGTACCCTTGAATGGTTAATGCTAGTTCGACATTTTGATAAACGGTATAACTGTCAATAATGTTATATTCTTGGAATACATAACCAATATAGTCTTTTCGGTAATGTTCCAGCTCTTCAATCGTATAATGTGAAATGTCCTGGTCATTAAAGTACAGTTTGCCTTCTTCATAAGTATCAAGTCCACTAAGTACGTTCAAAAGCGTGCTTTTACCGCTGCCACTTTCTCCGGTTATGGCAATAAATTCACCAATTTTACATTCGAGGTTGATGCGCCTCAAAGCTTGGACAACATTATTCCCAGAAAAGTAGTATTTACTGACGCGTTCCAACTTCAACATGCAAATCACCTCGTTTCTACATATAATATTACATTTTATCATAAGAAGCGGCAAAAAAGAACGAGAAATGTAGACTTATCACTGAAAAAATGATGTAAATAAGAATATCTGAAATTTAGTTAAAATAAAAACACCACAATCCGTGAATGGAGTATGGTGTATAATAAGATTGAAAATGGTGCTCCTACCAAGAATCGAACTTGAATTTCAGCATTACCATTGCTGCGTTTTGCCACTAAACTATAGGAGCGATTGCTTAAGTTATTATAATCAACTTTGATATAAAAATCAAGTATTTTTTACACAAAGACTTCCTCAAGACAAAGAAAGAGGAAGAACGATAGTACAATTTAGTTATTTTTAATTATTTTTAATTATTGACAATTATTTATATTTGATATACAATTTATATTGGAGGCGATACTATGTTAAAAATTATGAACTTTTCAAAATCCTATGATGGAAAAAAGAAGGCTTGCGACAACATTAATCTAGAGATTGAAGCAGGCGATATTTATGGTTTTATTGGCCATAATGGGGCTGGAAAAACAACACTCCTAAAGTCCATTGCCGGCATCATTGATTTTGAAGATGGCGTCATTCAAGTTGGGAATTATTCTATTCAGAAAGACCCTCTTGAAGTTAAGAAAATCATTGCTTATATTCCAGATAATCCTGATATCTATCAGTCTCTAACCGGAATTCAATATCTTGATTTTATTGCGGATGTTTTTGAAGTGGATGAAAACACAAGACAGATTAGAATTGAAAAATATGCAAAGATGTTTGAGATGGAAGACGTGTTATCTAACCCAATTTCATCGTACTCACATGGTATGAAGCAGAAAACCGTAATTATGAGTGCATTGATTCATGAACCAAAGGTATTCTTATTAGATGAGCCATTTGTAGGGCTCGATCCAAAAGCAAGCCATTTGTTAAAAGAAGTATTTAAAGAGATGTGTTCTAAGGGAACGGCCATTTTCTTTAGCACACATGTACTTGAAGTTGTTGAAAAACTTTGCAACAAAGTTGCGATTATTAAACAAGGCAAAATTGTTGCTTCCGGGAATACGGATAAAATCATTAAAGACCAGTCGCTTGAAGAAATCTTCTTAGAAATTACAAACGAAGCATAATGTACCTTAAGTTGCTTAAACTTTTTTTGAAGGAGAACTTTTCCCTGAAGCGACTGTTGGGGATCAACTTTAAGAAAAGCAAAGGAAAAGCCATTGCACTATCATTTGCTTTGCTATATGCACTTGGAGCTTATGTAGGGACATTTGGATATCTTTTCTTTGAGTTTGGAAAAACGCTTGTTCAAATCAATATGATTGAATTGCTATTAATGTTTGCTTTTGTCTATGCGAGTGGATTGGTTATATTGTTTACTTTATTTAGATCGAATGGTTATTTGTTCCATTATAAGGATTATGAGATTTTATCCCCATTACCAATCAAGCCGCGGACAGTGTTGTTTGCTAAACTTTCCGTGATGATGATCATGGTTTATTTCAGTGTATTCTTGTTTTTACTACCACTTTCTTTTGCTTATTTTTATAACGCTGGATTTAATGTGATTTCATTTCTGTTTTATATCATTGGAATCGTTGTAATTCCATTGATCCCGACTGTGATTTTTTCGTTCATAAGTTTAGGAATCACTAGAATCACTTCTCGATTCAGAGGATCGAAGATATTAACAACAGTCTTTTTGTTTGTTATATTCTTAGGTATTATGTATTTGTCGTTTTCATTCAATCCGGAAGTGATCAACCCGTTTGAAGGTCAACAGGCATTTATTGAAAGCTTTGGAAAGATCTATATTTTGATTCAATGGTTCGCAGAAGCCGTGTATCAAAGAAATATTGTCTCATTGTTGCTGTTGGTTTCTGTGAGCGCTGTTCCGTTTTTCCTTTTCTTCATTGGAATTCAAAAAATGGTCGTTGTGACAAATCAAAAGGGCCTTTCGGTAAGAACAAGAAGAAATGCGAAACCTGCAAAGAGTGTGACGCGATCAACGATTAGTTCACTTGTACAAAAAGAGTTGAACAAATATTTGAATGTCCCAATTTACGCATTAAACACGGGGTTAGGACCGATCATGCTTTTGATTATGGGCGTTGCTAGTTTATTCTTTAAGACAGAAATTGAAGGCATTTTGCTACAAACTGTCGGTTTGAATATTCCAGCAGAATTATTAGTCGTGATTGTCATTTCGTTCTTATTATCGCTACTTTACACTCCAGCAATTAGTCTTTCTTTGGAAGGAAAGAATTTCTGGATTATTAAAAGTCTGCCTGTTTCACCAGAAAAAGTGATGTTTTCAAAGATGATATTCAATATTTTACTGGGGCTCCCTGTCGCTTTGATTTCACTTGGATTGCTGGCATTCACCTTTAAGATATCCTTCACAGGAATTTTAGTCGTAGGTTTTTACATCACAAGTTTTTCTCTGGTCACCTCGGCTCTCGATTCGATTATCAATCTATATTTCCCTAAATTTGATTATATGAACGAGACTGAAGTTGTGAAACAAAGTCTAGGCGCATTACTTGGAATCTTTGGAAACTTCTCTTTTATACTCATTGGAGGAGCCATTGTGTATTTATTATTTGACGTTTTGTCATGGCAATTCCTGATTTTGATTGCTTCCGGAGTTAATTTCTTGCTGTTCTTTGTATTCATTTATGTTGTTCAAAAAATTGCAAGCGCTTTATTTCGAAAAATGTCGGCGTAAATCCTTAAAACTGAAAATTTACGGCTGTTTTTATTTGTAATTTGAGGTTTGAAATGGTATAATTTTGATGTTAAGTGAAAACTAAAATAGAAAGGAAATAACTATGGCAAAATATGTATATTTGTTTAAAGACGGAGACGCTTCAATGCGGAACCTTCTTGGCGGTAAAGGTGCGAACCTTTGCGAAATGACCAAACTTGGAATGCCGGTTCCACAGGGATTTGCAGTTTCTACTGAAGCCTGCTCAAAATACTACGAGGACGGCAGACGCATCAATGATGAGATTTTATCTCAAATTAACAATGCTCTTGCTGAAACTGAAAAAATCGTTGGAAAGAAATTTGGAGACAACAAGAATCCGTTCTTGGTTTCAGTACGTTCTGGCGCACGGGCTTCTATGCCTGGAATGATGGATACGATTCTGAACCTAGGACTCAATAATGTGGCTGTTGAAGGATTGGCAAAACTCACAAACAACCCTAGATTCGCTTATGACTCATATCGTCGTTTCATTCAAATGTTCTCTGATGTTGTTATGGAAGTCGAAAAAAGCAATTTCGAAGCTATTCTTGAACACAGAAAAGAAGAAAAAGGTGTTGAACTAGACACTGACCTCGATGCAGAAGATTTGAAAGTAGTCGTTGCAGGATATCTTGCAAAATACAAAAAGATCAAAGGGGTAGAATTCCCACAAGATCCTAAAGTCCAATTGATTGAAGCTGTTAAAGCTGTTTTCAGATCATGGGACAATGCACGTGCGAACACCTATAGAAGACTCAACAACATTCCTTACGAATGGGGTACTGCAGTCAATGTACAAGCAATGGTGTTCGGTAATATGGGCGAAGATTCAGGTACAGGTGTTGCTTTCACTAGAGACCCTTCCACTGGAGAAAAAGTATTATATGGAGAGTATTTATTCAACGCACAAGGTGAAGACGTTGTAGCCGGAATCCGTACCCCAAAACCAATTTCTGATTTGGAAAAAGACAATAAAGCTCTTTATGACCAATTTGTAGATATCGCAAATAAACTTGAAGCGCACTACAAAGATATGCAAGACATGGAGTTTACAATTGAAAAAGGTAAACTTTACATGTTACAAACAAGAAACGGTAAAAGAACGGCTCAAGCTGCTTTGAAGATTGCCATCGATTTAGTAAAAGAAGGCAAATTGACAGAGAAAGAAGCACTTCTAAAAGTTGAACCAAAACAACTTGACCAATTGTTGCATCCTCAGTTTGATACTGTCTCGCTTAAAAATGCTAGAGTAATTGCAACTGGATTAAATGCATCTCCAGGTGCGGCTACAGGAGTTGCTGTATTTACGGCTGAAAGAGCTCAAGAACTTTCTAAAGCTGGAAAACCAGTCATCTTGGTAAGACAAGAAACTTCTCCTGAAGACATTGAAGGCATGGTCGTTTCAAAAGGTGTTCTAACCGCAAGAGGTGGTATGACAAGTCATGCTGCTGTAGTTGCTAGGGGAATGGGCACTTGCTGTGTAGCTGGTGCTGGTTCCGTTAAAGTTAATGAAGAAGGAAGATTCTTTACAGTCGATGGAAAACGTTATAACGAAGGCGACTTTATTTCACTAGATGGATCCACTGGAAAAATCTACGGTGAAAAAGTTAAAACCGTTGACGCTACCGTATCAGGCGATTTTGCAACATTGATGGCTTGGGCTGACAAATACCGCTCATTGAAAGTACGTACGAATGCAGATAATCCAAGAGATGCTAAAGTCGCTTATGGATTTGGTGCTGAAGGAATCGGATTATGCCGCACAGAACACATGTTCTTTGAAGCAGACCGTATTCCTGCAATGCGTGAAATGATTGTCTCCAAAACATTGGAAGAACGTCAACATGCATTGAATAAATTATTGCCTATGCAACGTCAAGACTTTATTGGTCTATATGAAGAAATGCATGGATATCCAGTGACGATTCGTTACTTGGATCCACCACTACATGAATTCTTACCGACTGAAAAAGACGACATTGAAGCCTTGGCAAAAGAGATGGGTATTACATTTGAAGAACTCAACTCTACCGTCAATTCACTCCATGAAACGAATCCTATGTTAGGACACCGTGGTGTGCGCTTATCGATTACGTATCCTGAAATTGCAGTTATGCAAACAAGAGCCGTAATTGAAGCTGCCATCGAAGTGAACAAACGCGGAGGAAAAGTGGTTCCTGAAATCATGATTCCGCTTGTAGGAGAAGTTAAAGAATTAAAGATGGTCAAGGATATCGTTGTAGAAACGGCTGACAAGATCATTAAAGAGAATAACGTTGAACTCAAATATCATGTTGGTACAATGATTGAAATTCCACGTGCTGCTTTGTTGGCAGACGAAATCGCTACAGAAGCTGAATTCTTCAGTTTCGGAACGAATGACTTGACACAGATGACATTCGGATTCAGTAGAGACGACGCTGGCAAGTTCTTAGCTGATTACTACGCAAAGAAAATCTTCGCAAGTGATCCATTCGCTCACGTTGATGTTAAGGGCGTTGGTAAATTAATGAAGATGGCAGTTGAACTTGGACAAAAAGTTAGACCTGACATTAAATTAGGTATTTGTGGAGAACATGGTGGAGATCCAGAATCCGTTGAATTCTGCCATGCTATCGGGTTAAATTACGTTTCCTGCTCACCGTTTAGAGTACCAATCGCTAGACTTGCTGCAGCTCACGCTAACATCAAAAATCCAAGATAAATTCATTCTCATTCAAGACATCCTTTAAAAGGATGTCTTTTTTTTGTTACTCCCTTGACAAATAATGAGGGCTTCATTATAATGAAATTGTACTTGGGTTGTTGGAAATCACTCATTTGCGACGCACAAGATTGAAACGGGAGTCAAGGCTATTTCTGTGTTGAATGCCTATTCGTTTAGGAATCCTAATGAAATAGTAAGAGACACCCACTTACAGGGTGGATGCTAGTCTGCCAGAGTGGTTTCCAAGAATCCAAGTGCATTTTTTTTATGCAAAAAATAGAAAGAGGTACTTATGAGCACATTATTAAAGGAACTCACAATGTTGAACGGAATTCCTGCAAACGAGAAACAAATCAGGAAATATATGGAAAAGAAGGTAAAAGGTCTTGCGGAAATTTCATATGATAACTTAGGTTCAATCATTGCAAAGAAAGTTGGAAATCCAAAAGGGCCAAACATTATGGTTGCTGGCCATATGGATGAGATCGGATTTATTTTAAGTGAAATCACAAAAGAAGGATATGTCAAGTTCATCCCAGCAGGGGGATGGTGGGGACATGTAGTTTTGAGTCAACAATTTATGATTACAACTCGCAAGGGAACTGAAGTCAGAGGTGTCGTTGGATCAAAACCACCACACATTCTGGAAGCAGAAGAACGGAAGAAAGTTGTCGAATTGAAGGACATGTATCTAGATTTGGGTGTTTCTTCTCAAGAGGAAGCTATCGCGCTTGGAATACAAGTAGGAGACATGATTACACCTTTTATTGAGTATCAAACATTAGGAAATCCGAAATTCTTGTTGTCAAAAGCGTTTGACAACCGAATTGGAATTGCGCTTGCTATTGAAGTGTTAGAGAATTTGAAGGATCAAAAACATGAAAACATCTATTACGGTGTTGGTACTGTTCAAGAAGAAGTCGGTTTAAGAGGGGCAACAACTTCAGCATATATGGTCTCACCAGACATTGGTATCGCTCTTGATGTCACTATTGCTCACGATTACCCCGGAGGAACGCAAGAAACAAAACTTGGAAGCGGCCCTTGTCTAATGATATATGACTCCTCAATGGTTGGTCATGTTGGATTAAGAGAATTTGCACAAGATTTGGCAAATGAATTAAAAATACCCTATCAACTTTCATATTTGAAGGCCGGAGGTACTGATGCTGGGAAAATGCATTTAGCTAAAAACGGATGCCCAAGCATTGCGGTTTGCCTCCCCTGCAGATACCTTCATTCGCATACCTCAATCATTCATCAAGATGATTATGACAACGCGGTTAAGCTCGTCACTGAAATGGTCAAAAGACTTGATAGAGATACTGTGAATACCATTACGTATAACTAAAGACCTTCGGGTCTTTTTTCATTCGTATTGTTGCAAGTTTATGTATAGCGTGATACAATTAATTTGGTGATAATGTGTTAAGGATTATAGCTGGAAAATACCGAGGAATCAAGCTCGATGAAGTGGCGAATGATTCTACGAGGCCCACGACCGATAAGAACAAAGAAATGCTCTTTAATGTTTTAGGACAGTTCTTTGAAGGCGGAATCGCCTTAGACCTCTTTTCAGGGAGTGGAGCTTTGGGGATTGAATGTTTAAGCCGTGGAATGGATAAAGTGACATTTGTGGATTCCAATATCGATGCAATTCAAATAATCAAAAAGAATCTTTCTAAATTAAATGAATTATCGGATATTTCTGCTAAAGTAGTAAAAGCAGACGCAATCCAATTCATAAGAGCTTCTGTTGACCAAAAGTACGACTTAATTGTCGCAGATCCTCCGTATTTACTTGAGGTATACGAGTCGCTGCTTCAACTTATCAGCGAACAGGAAATCCTTCATGTGGGCGGTATATTGGTCTTGGAAGCGGATAAAACTAGAGCAATTACTCAAGTTCCAGACAATTTGAAATTGATTAAAGAAAAAGTATCGGGAAACACAAAATTCTTTATTTACGAAAGGGAAAACTAATATGAGAATTGGTTATTATCCAGGAAGTTTCGATCCCATTACGAACGGCCACGTGGACATTGTTTCCAGAGGAGCCAAGTTATTTGATAAACTATATGTAGCTGTATCAGTTAATCCAAGCAAACAAACGATGTTCTCAATTGCAGAACGAGTAGCCATGGTAAAAGAAGTTTTAAAAGATTATGAAAACGTTGAAGTCGTTGAATCCAATATTTTGACCGTCGAGCACTGTAAAATTCTTGGCGCTTCTCATATTTTAAGAGGACTTAGAGCGGTCACAGATTATGATTATGAATTCCAATTAACGAATTTTAACCGAAAGATTTGTAATAAGATTGATAC
>Ga0265593_1000907_pt1 | contig 14834 bp, 14 predicted proteins | sample saktaG_8_FD_190136 | JGI IMG/M metagenome (GOLD analysis project Ga0265593, IMG submission 190136) | Saline water microbial communities from Sakinaw Lake, British Columbia, Canada - sak_2011_5_24_36m | ecosystem: Environmental > Aquatic > Non-marine Saline and Alkaline > Saline ...
CTGCTGGAAAACCCTTAAAAATATTTGGTGGCGACTGGCCAACTGCAGATGGCACCTGTATCCGAGACTACGTCCACGTAATAGATCTGATTGATGCTCATGTGAAGGCTTTGGAATCACTGACTGATGCACACCATGAGATTTATAACTTAGGAAGCGGAGATGGTTACTCGGTTCGCCAAGTGGTTGCCGCAGCATCTGCTGCAGTTGGTTACGCCATTCCGACTCTTGATTCTCCTCGTCGCGCCGGTGACCCTGCAGTTCTTATCGCAGATATAAGTAAGGCGAGAGATGGCCTGAAGTGGATACCAACTCGAGGAATCGAGGCTATGGTCGCCGATACCGTGGCCTCGTTTAAATAACTATGCCAATCTCCAAAATCGACAAGGAATTTGTAAAAACTTTCGGTCAAACTCCGGATGTAATAGCCGCGGCCCCTGGTCGAGTTAATCTCATCGGTGAACATATCGATTACAGCGATGGATATGTTCTGCCGTTTGCAATCGCGGATCGAACATATGCAGCCCTTCGCAAGCGCCCCGATCGTTTAGTTCGCATCGCATCGGCTCAGCGAAGAAAGGCGATAATCACTCTCAATCTGGATGAGATTAATCCAACGGTAAAGGGGCAATGGGAGCGCTATGTCCTCGGCGTTATTTGGGCAATGGGAATTAATGAAGGTGTCGATGTAATGATCGATGGACATGTCCCTTTGGGCGCAGGGCTTTCTTCATCGGCCGCCCTCGAATGCAGCGTTGCAACAGCGCTTAACGATTTATTCTCACTGGGTTTTGATTTAGAGACATTGGCAAGACTTACTCAAAAGGCTGAGAATCAGTACGTAGGAGTTCCTTGCGGAATAATGGATCAATCGGTTTCACTGATGGCAAAGACTGGCTCGGCACTTCTATTGGATTGCCGAGATCTAACCTCCAGACATGTGGTTTTCGACGTTGCATCGAGCGGACTAGAGCTCTTAATAATTGATACACAGGCCCATCACTCTCTGACCGACGGTGGATATGCCGAACGCCGTGCTTCATGTGATTCGGTAGTTGCAAAACTTGGAATCAGATCTATGCGCGAATTAACTCTTGAAAAACTAGAAAACTCTAAAGATGCAATCACTGCCACCGAATTCATCCGGGCGCGTCATGCCGTGAGTGAGATTGCGCGAGTAATCGATGCCGTGGCAGCACTTGAGGCAAAAAACTTCCAAGAGCTAGGTCTACTTCTAAACGCCTCTCACGAATCACTTCGCGATGATTATGATGTCTCTTGCCCAGAGCTCAATGCCGCAGTTAATGCATCACTATCGGCAGGTGCACTCGGTGCGAGGATGGTGGGCGGCGGATTCGGTGGAAGTGCAATCGCGCTAATAAAAGCCAGTCAGACGCAAGAGGTTATAAAAGCAATAGAGATAGAGTTCAAGAAAAATTCTTTTAAAGCACCGCGTTTTTTTACTTCACTACCAAGCCAAGGAGCCGAAATTATCCAACGGGGTTTATAGAAATAACCTCTACGCCACCGATTGAGTTAAGCAGGTCAATGAGATCACCTGGATCGCTGCCTGGGACTGCAACGGTAATATCGTCAAAGCCACGTCCGCCTTCAGATTTTAAAACAACGAGCTCACGAATATCACCGCCGGCAGCGCCAATAGCCGATGCGAGAAGACCTAAAGAGCCCGGACGATCTGGGATTGCGACGTTTAAACGAAATAGGGCCATGGATTGATTCTACCCTGACCCTATTTCGTACGCGTTACAGATTTCTTACAATGGCCGACATCTAGTTAGATGGCGCCGATCCCAGGAGCACTTTAAAGCTCTTGGATCCACCGGTTGGTAGATCGACGACAACTGTGACGGTAGAGCCTGGGGTATATGAACGGATGCGCACGATTGCACCAACTTGATCGGCAATCTTGACCCCGTCGATAGATTTAATGATCGAGCCAGCTGGAATTCCAGCGCTTTCTGCACCCTCACCAGGGCTTAATTTAAGAATTTTCGCCCCGATACCTGTGAACGTAGTATCAAAGTAGATACCTAGCACAGGGCGGGTAGATTTGCCTGTCGCGATTAACTCATCAACAATACGTTTGGCTTCATTGATAGGTATTGAGAAGCCCAAGCCAATGTTTCCGCTTGTGCCATCACTTGAAAGGGATGCGATTGCTGAATTGACTCCAATAATTCTCCCTGAAGAGTCAAGAAGTGCTCCACCTGAATTACCCGGGTTAATCGCGGCATCTGTCTGAATTGCATTTACATATGATTCAGCACCCGCAGTTCCAGTTGTAACTGGGCGATTAAATGCAGAAACGATTCCGCTTGTGACCGTGCTCGCAAGACCCAGTGGAGAGCCAATAGCAACAACGGCATCGCCAACACTAATCTTTGAAGAATCTCCAACATTGATTACTGGAAGATTTCCTTGATTGACCTTAATGACAGCTATGTCATACGTTGCATCGCGTCCAACGATTATTGCTGGAATTGTTTCTCCATTGGCTAACTCAACAAGAATGGTTCCGTTTGTCGCTGCACTTTCTACGACGTGGTTATTGGTAATAATGTATGAAGTAGTTGAATTGCTCTTGTAGATAGAGCCAGAACCGGTACCCGATCCATCAGTTGAGGTAACTTTAATCGATACCACCGATGGAGTGACGAGAGCTGCGATTGATTTAACATCGATTGAGGAGCCACCCAAAGTGACTAGTGTGCGAGATGCAGTGCAAGTTCCACTTGTGGATAGATACATCACCTGAGTCCTTTTATCAACGCAGGCTTTAACCCCAAGCGGCTCAGTCGTTGCCGCGGTTGCAACTCCACCAATCACAGTCGCGCCAAGTAAAAAACCAACTCCTAGTTTCGCAATGCTTGACCTCATGGATCTGCCTCATTTCATTTATTATCTAATGTGTATGTTCGATATTAAGGGGCATTACTTAGAAATTTATGAGTCCGGCCTGAAGAGATTAAACGAGTATTACCCAATCACCATCGATGGCCACCTTCACGGATCGCAATGGGCTTAGCGGTGGACCTGCGACTACTGTGGCTGAAGCAAATGGGTCGTACTGCCCACCATGACATGGACAAGCGATCGTTTTGCTACCTTCAGAATAAGCAACGGTACATCCTTGATGGGTACAGATTGCGGAGTAAGCAAAGACACCTGTTTTAGTACGAAAGAGAATCGCTGGCTCCCCCGATGCCAGTGCGAAGTTAGCCACTGAACCAACTGGGAAATCAGATAACTTCTTTAACTGTGTTGACGTCGAGGAGCCTTCTGCGGCGCTAGCTTTCGATGATTGAGAAAATACTCTTCCAAGGGCCGCTGCTGCAATAGCCATTGCGCCTACGATCGTAACTCGCAAGGCACCACGTCGATCAACTGAAACATCTCTGCTTCGACGTTTTCCAAGAATAAGTAAGAAGTAGGAGAGCCATAAGACTGCATAGGCGGTATCGCTTGCTAAGAAATATGGATTGGCGTGAAAGCTGCTTGCCAGCCATAATCCAAAAGACATTGAAAAACCACCAAATGCGGCCAGGGTTGGTGCAACCCATAAAAGAGTTGCCAGCCCTATCGCGAATTCACTGACCATGACAAAAGCACCAACTTGAATGGAATGCTCCAGCAACTTGTTAAAAGCAAAGTCCGGTAATGGTGACTGTGTTGAGTAACCACTCAGTTGGGTGCCAATAAATGTCGATGAACCCCTGGTTAGAAAGCCTGCATCGGTTGCCTTGTACCAACCTGCGTAGAGCCATGTGATGCCTAGCCAGAGTCGCATGATGCGAAGGGGCCAAATCTGGCTTCGCCAGGAGTTAGTGGTTGTGCGCAGGAAGCTCTGAATAAATGACATAGTGCAGATAATAAAGCTTCTGCGTGAGATTTCGCAGGATAGAAGCTCCCTGACTTGGATTCGAACCAAGAACCTGTCGATTAACAGTCGACTGCTCTGCCGTTGAGCTATCAGGGATCAATACGTACGAGCGCAAACTCTAGCGCACGCGGGCGTCGTTCGAAAATTGAGGGGTTTTAAAGCCCTCCAAGGGCTAAATCATGCAATGTTCGGCGGGTGCTTTCCAAGGCGACTAAGGCACCAAACGCTGCCGTGTATTCAATCTCATTGTCAACTGGATTCAGGCGCTGCAGACTCGATTTTAACTCAGCGATAGATCGAGAGATTGCGACTTCCCGAAGACGAGCGGTAATGCTTTCTGCATAGTTAGCTGTGGGTCTGCCATCGGCACGGATTGGTTCGACAGATAACTCAGTAAATAACGTTTTAATTTTCTCATCGGTAATCGATTCCATTGACAGTTCTTGCTTTTCATCGATCGTCTTGCGCATTTCGCGATATGCCGGATGCGTAAATGCATCAGCCTCTATATCCGACCAAAGTTTACCGACAAAGAGTTGAGGCTCTTGCAATCGTGCTTTAAGAACTTCGCGCTCGAGAATTAACCGAGCATCGTTTGGATCTGGTCTCCAATTACTCTCTTCACTTAAGGCCTCTGATGGCTCTTCACTGCGGGGTCGCACTTTCAATCCTTGAGAAACAGCTGCAGAAACAATTTCAACTTCTACACCTAACCATCCTGCAAGCAATCGTGTGTACTCAGGACGAAGAGATTTGTCCCGGATTTGGGCTACTAATGGCGCAGTAGCGTTGAGACCATTGATGCGACCTTCTGCAGAATCTAACTTGTGATGTGCGAGCTCACTACGAATTGCGAATTCGAATAATGGAACACGTCGTGCGATTAAATCCCTAAGTGCTAAATCGCCTTTTTGCTGACGCAGATCGCATGGATCTAAGCCATCAGGTTCGACCGCAACAAAAGTTTGAGTAACAAACTTTTGATCTTCACTAAATGCTCGAAGCGCCGCTTTTTGCCCAGCTGCATCGCCATCGAAAGTAAAGATTACTTCTCCTCGGAATGAATCGTCATCCATCAACAACCTACGCAAGATTCGAATGTGATCAGCACCAAATGCTGTACCGCATGTTGCAACCGCCGTAGTTATTCCAGCAAGTTGGGCGGCCATGACATCGGTATAGCCCTCCACGATCACAGCCTGGCGCTTCTTGGCAATCTCTTTTTTAGCTACATCTAAACCATATAGAACCTGAGATTTTTTATATATGGGAGTCTCGGGAGTATTTAAATACTTTGGACCTTGATCTTCCGTGTCACTTGCCAACTTGCGTGCACCAAAACCAACAACGTCGCCAGAAATATCTTTAATAGGCCAGGTGAGGCGATTTCGAAATCTATCAATGGGACCGCGCTGACCCATCTTTGATAATCCAGCGGTCTCTAACTCTTCAATTGTGTAATCCAAAGCGCGTAAATGTTTAGTGAGAGCATCCCACTCATCTGGTGCAAAACCAACACCGAACTGCATGCAAGCAGCTTTATCGAAGCCACGCTTAGTTAAAAGATCTCGACCATGCTGAGCGTTAGGGCTATTGAGTTGGAGTTGGTAGAACTTGGCCGCCTCGGTATTTGCTGCAATCAACCGTGAACGTGCACCTGCTGAAAACGCCGGAGTATTGCTACCCCCCTCTTCATATCGAAGTGTGTAGCCCAATCTATCTGCCAAGCGTTCAATGGTTTCAGTAAATGTTAAGTGGTCAATCTTCATTAAGAAGGCAATAACATCGCCGCCCGTTTGGCAGCCAAAGCAGTGAAAATATCCCTTGCTTGGCGTAACGTGGAATGAAGGCGATTTTTCATCATGAAAGGGACATAAACCCTTTTTTGCTCCACCGCCGGCGTTCTTTAATTGAACGTAATCACCGACAATTTCATCGATAGGTGCGCGGTCGCGGATGTATGCAACATCTTCATCTCTAATCCGACCGCTCATGGGCACACTTTAGCGATTTGCCAGAAGGCGCGCGTGTAAGACATATGCACCTGGATCAGTAAGGGCTGCAACCTGGTCGATAATCACGCGCATACGGGCGCTTTCATCGGCCGCCTCATTCCAAGCCTTGATAAATATCGAATCGAGCTCTTGCGGGGCGCAGGCCGTTAACATCTCGACTATTTCACCGATGATGATCTGTTGTTTTGCGTAGCGATCTTGGGAGTGCGCAGCATTGATTAAGTAGTGCCCAGCAATCGCTTTGAGGAAATCTACTTCAACAACTTGCTCACGTGGAATTTCAAGATCGGCGCTATAGCGCGAGAGTGGACCATCTCCATGGACTCTGCGGGTTTCAACTTCAGCGGCTAAGACAAATCGTCCAATTAACTGAGACGTTGAATCCTTTAACCTTGCCAATGAACGAAGCGTTCCATCGTAATAATGTGGCCAGGCAGATAGCGCCGATAAACGTTTATGTGCATCAAAGGCCTCTTGCTCGGTTGCATCACTGCCGTAATCGCTTTTCATTACCAAATAAATATCTGCCAAATCTCTCTCAAAATTCTTGACTGAGATTTGATCAACAAAGATGGCATCCTCTAAATCATGGACTGAGTATGCGCAGTCATCTGACCAATCCATGATCTGGGCTTCAATACATTTTTTATCAACCGGAGCGCCTTTTCGCATCCAGTTAAATACTTCAACATCATCGTCATAGACACCAAACTTGCGTGGATTTTGTGCACGTGGCCACGGATATTTTGTCGCACCATCAAGGGAGGCTCGAGTTAAATTCAGTCCAATGCTTTTGCCATCGCTATCAACAGTTTTTGCCTCAAGACGCACAAGCAATCTAAAGCTTTGTGCATTTCCTTCAAAGCCACCAAAATCTTTTGCAATTTCGGCCAGTGCTTCTTCTCCGTTGTGCCCAAAAGGCGGGTGGCCTAAATCGTGGGATAGGCAGGCAGTGTCCTGTAAATCGGGATCTGCCCCAAGTGATTCACCGAGCTCGCGACCAATCTGTGCACACTCAAGTGAGTGTGAAAGACGTGTACGTTGAAAATCATTTTCCCAAGGCACTGCAACTTGCGTCTTGGCGGCAAGTCTGCGAAGGGCGGCTGAATGAATAACGCGCGCACGATCTCGCATGAACTCTGTGCGACCCGGACGCTTTGCCGGTTCATCTAAAAAGCGCTCTTTATCTTCTTCGTTATAGGTCACGGTACAACCTTAGTGAGGATGTCTGCGCCAGGTAAATGATCACTGATTTGAATACCTCGACGCCCGACGGTGATGTAGACCAAATACGCCCCTGCTTCACGCAGTAAATACTTATATCCGGAGTGAGAAATTGTGTTCGGGCCGGTCTGCACTGGCGAACAAGTACTCACAACGCCTTGATCATTTGCCATCGTCATCGCGCGCTGACAGTGAAATGGATCGGTCACAATAATTACATCGCTGACCATTCTTTTCTTCATTAACGCCGCATAAGCCTTTGTGCTCACCAACGTATCGCGGCCCTCTTCAATTGCAGTGATTTTCTTAGCCGGTACACCATGGCTACGCAGCCATGCCTTGCCCGATGCCGCCTCAGTAGTTCGATCACCGGGTGCTCCTGCACCGACTGTAATAATCGTTGGAGCTAAACCTAAATCAAAGATTCTTTTTGCTTCAACTAATCTCGCCTCTAACGCCTCTCCGGGCTTTCCATTTAACTGTGCCGTACCAAGAACGACAATGACATCGGCGTTACGCACAATTGGGTTATTGGCCGCACGCCAAACTTTAGAAACTGCGTAACCAGGAGCAATTAATGCGATGATAATAATCAATGTTAACGTGCGACGTATCCAACGAAATAAAAACACTTATCCCCCTGAAAACGCATCTTCGAGTTCGACGTGAACAAGTTCATCGGGATCATTAAGCCAACCATCTGGCAAAGTAGGAGCGCGGCCGTGACTTGTACGCCCTCGTGGCTTATCACCGACTTCTACTGGATATGGCTGATCTTCTAACTGATCAAGTAGAGCGCGCATCTCTTCTAATGAGCTGACCATTCCTAAATCGTGTCGAATTTCGCGTGGAACACGAAAACCCTTTAAGTACCAGGCCATGTGTTTGCGCATATCGCGCATGCCACGATCTTCGGACTCTAGATACTCGACAATTAAATTCGCGTGCCTAAACATAACTTCTCGTACTTGGTGAAGCGTTGGCGTTATTTCAGAATCAACGCCTTGCAAAGACGACACTAAATCTGCAAATAACCATGGACGGCCTAAACAACCGCGGCCAACTACTACGCCGGCGCATCCAGTTTCTGCGACCATATTTACAGCATCTGGCCCAGACCAGATATCGCCATTGCCTAAAACAGGTACTCCGCTTGACTTTAAGTGCTCAACGAGGCGGGCAATCGCTGACCAATCAGATTTGCCCTCATACATTTGTGCTGCGGTGCGCGCATGAAGTGCCACCCAAGCAACACCTAAATCTGCGGCAGATTGAGCGGCCTCTAAATAAGTATGGTGATCACTATCAATTCCAATACGCATCTTGACAGTAACTGGGATTCCAAATGGCTTAGCTGCTTCAACGGCAGCCTGCACAATATTTGCAAAGAGCTTACGTTTAAAGGGAAGCGCTGCTCCCCCGCCTTTGCGTGTCACTTTTGGTACGGGACAACCAAAGTTCATATCAATGTGATCGGCTAAGTTTTCTCTTCCGATCATTGTTACCGCGGCCCTCATCGTCGTTGGATCAACGCTATAGAGCTGCACCGAACGTGGCCATTCATCTTTACCCGGCACGATCATGCGCAGAGTTTCTGGGCGCCGTTCGATTAATGCGCGCGCAGTAACCATTTCAGAGACAAATAATCCTGCACCCTGTTCGCGACAGAGTGTACGAAAAGGTGCATTAGTTATTCCTGCCATGGGTGCTAAAACAACCGGTGGATCAATGTAATGATCACCGCTTGCCAGTGGCAGAAGAAGGGGTTTTAGCAACCTAGTAGACGTGGTGCAAGCCATGCTTCGACATTGTCTATGCCGATGCGCTCTTGTGCCATTGTGTCGCGATCGCGAATTGTGACTGCATTATCTTCTAAGGTTTCAAAGTCGATAGTGATGCAGTATGGAGTTCCGATTTCATCTTGTCGGCGGTAACGACGACCGATTGCGCCGGCATCGTCAAAATCGATATTCCAGTTCTTACGCAGTTGAGCAGCTAAATCGCGGGCCTTAGGTGATAAATCAGCGTTGCGAGAAAGCGGTAGGACTGCAGCTTTTATTGGCGCTAGTCGATGGTCGAGCTTTAATACTGCGCGCTTTTCCATCTCTCCCTTGCTATTAGGTGCCTCATCTTCGGTGAAGGCATCCATTAAGAATGTCAGTGTGCAACGATCAACACCGGCTGCGGGTTCGATAACAAAAGGCGTCCAACGTTCGCCCTTTTCTTGATCGAAGTAAGAGAGATCTTTTCCAGAAGCGGCAGAGTGCGCCTTTAGATCAAAGTCAGTGCGGTTAGCAATACCTTCGAGCTCGCCCCACTCTGTTCCCGCAAATTCAAACTTATATTCGATATCGGCAGTGCGCTTTGAATAATGTGACAACTTCTCTTTAGGATGATCAAATAGGCGCAGGCGCTCTGGATTAATTCCAAGGTCTAAGTACCAAGCCATTCGTGTATCAATCCAGTATTGATGCCAGTCCTCGTCCGTTCCCGGAACAACAAAGAACTCCATCTCCATCTGCTCAAATTCGCGCGTGCGGAAAATAAAGTTTCCCGGCGTAATTTCATTTCGGAAAGATTTTCCAATCTGACCAATTCCAAATGGTGGTTTTTTGCGTGATGTTGTCATTACTTGATCAAAGTTAATAAAGATTCCCTGCGCTGTCTCTGGGCGCAAATATGCCAGCCCAGATTCATCCTCAACGGGTCCAAGGTATGTCTTTAACATTCCACTAAATTGTTTTGGCTCAGTGAACTGGCCTTTATTGCCACATGCAGGACAGTTAATGTCTGTAAGTGAGGCAGCCTCTTTCTTATGCTTGGCCTCGTAGGCCTCCATTAAATGATCTGCGCGATAGCGTTTGTGACAGGCAGTGCACTCAGTAAGCGGATCACTAAAAGTTGCAATGTGGCCCGATGCTTCCCAGACCTCTTTAGATAAAATTACACATGAGTCCAGGCCGACTACATCATCGCGCCCCATGACCATTGATTTCCACCACTGGCGCTTTATATTGTTTTTTAATTCGACGCCTAGTGGGCCGTAATCCCACGATGCTCGAAGCCCGCCGTAAATTTCAGATGACGGGTAGACAAAACCTCTGCGTTTTGCAAGAGCTACGATATTTTCTAAACGATCCGTTGCCATTTTATTTTCTCCGTCCGGCTGGCTGTCGGCGAAAAGCAACTGGTGTTACTTTCGTACTGGCGATTTTACTCGGTATATGGCAGTTCATAAGCACCAGGCTCATCAATGGCCTGGGCTAAAACCGGAATAGCCTGCATCTTCACCGTGTTATTGCTGAGGGCTCGTCGATATGAGCCCACGTTCTCCCAATGTGTAACAAGGGACCAGAGCGTTGAATCATCAAGGTTTTGTCCATACTCACCCGTTAAAAATCCTGGACATTGAGACAAAGCGGCCATAGCCATTGCAAGATTGCTTTCAAATGCCGAGGCTTGACCAAGGGAAACGCTAAATCGTGCGACTGCGAACATGAGCACTAGCCTAATCGCGATACGCTAAAACTATGAATCTTGCGATCCTTTTCGCCATCTTTACTGTCATGGCAACAACGGCTGGCGGAGTTTTGGCTTTTAAGTCACGCGATCGCTTTCACTTGGTTTTAGGTCTATCGGCTGGCCTGCTCCTTGGCTTGGTCGGCTTTGATTTACTACCCGAAGTCTTTGACATGAATAAGGATCTAGTCGCTGGAGTTCCGATTGTTTCGGTAGCAATTTTGAGTGGCTTTTTACTTCTCCACATTCTCGAGCGCAGCTTTGGCTCACACGAACCCGTCGAATCAGATTATGGCCATGATCACGAGCACCACACGATCTCTGGAACTATCGGCGCACTTGCCATGGGTGGTCACGTCTTTCTAGATGGCGTCGGACTAGGTGTTGCATTTCGTGTGAGTACTTCATTAGGAATCGCAGTTTTCCTAGCCGTAGTAGTCCATGCATTTAGTGATGGTCTTAATACAGTCTCTATGCTTGTAAAGAGTGGACACTGGACTAAGTCCAGTAAATATTTATTGGGAGTTGATGCCGTTGCTCGAATCGGTGGCGCAACTCTTGGAACTTATCTTGCTCTCAACGACAAATACCTTGCACTGTATCTAGCGCTATTCTCTGGCTTTGTAATCTATATTGCGACATCACATATCTTGCCTGAAGCGCATTCACGTCATGAATCTCGTTGGACTTTAGTTATGACCGGTTTTGGTGTTTTAATAATGTGGGCTGTAGTCGCTGCCTCTTAAGCTTTTCCGAACCTTCGATCACGCTTTGAATACTCTTCAATAGCCTTCCACAGAGTTTTACGTGTTACATCAGGCCACAGCACATCCATGAATACAAACTCGGCGTAGACCGACTGCCACGGTAAAAAGTTGCTGGTGCGCTGTTCTCCAGAAGAGCGTAAAAACAGGTCCACATCGCTCATTGTTGGTGAATCTAAATACTTCGCAAATGTCTTCTCAGTTATTGAATCCGCCTTTACTTTGCCACGCTTTACATCACGAGCAAGCTCTGTAGCGGCATCGACGATCTCAGAGCGACCACCGTAGTTAACGCACATGTTTAACGTTAAAACTTTGTTCTTTTTGGTTAACTCTTCGGCTGCTTCAAGCTCATTAATAACGCTGCTCCACAAACGCTTTGGTCGCCCAACCCAACGAACTCTTACACCCATCTCATTCATCTCATCGCGGCGGCGTCTGATTACATCGCGGTTAAAGCCCATTAAAAACTTAACTTCCTCCGGAGACCTGCGCCAATTTTCTGTCGAAAATGCATAGGCACTTATCTCTTTTACTCCATACTCAATCGCACCAGCTACTACGTCAAAGAGTGCCGCTTCCCCTGCCTCATGTCCTGCAGTTCGCGCTAAGCCTTTTTGCTTAGCCCAGCGCCCATTGCCATCCATCACGATTGCAACATGGTTAGGAATATGAATCGTCATACGCGCTCTACCATCGGCAAACTCCGAAGTCCTCGCTCAAGGTGCCATTGTAAATATGCGGCAATCAAACCACTAGCCTCCCGCCGAAATTTTCCCTCACTGGCAGATGCAATCTCCCAATCACTTCGAAGAAGGGCATCCATTAATGCAAGCGTTTCTGGTGCAGGTGTTGCACATGCCGAAGGTCGGCAGTCGGCACACACTGAACCGCCACCAACTAATGAGAAATACCGGTGGGGTCCAGGTTTTTCACAGTTCGAGCAGATCGTCATCGAAGGTGCATAGCCCGCAACATCTAATGATCGCAATAAAAATGCATCAAGAATTAGCAATGGTTCGTAGCGATTTTCAGCTAGGACTTTCATCGCACCGACCACTAATTGAAACTCCTTAAAAGCCGGTTCATGTTCATTGGGACTAAAGCGTTCGGCAGCTTCCAATATGGCTGAAGCGACTGTCCAGCGCTGGTAATCATCGGTTAGGGCCTCACCGTAATTCATTAGCGCTTCTACCTGTGTGATCGTGTCAAAAGTTTTTCCAACATAAAGCTGCGCGTCGATATGACTTCCAGGTTCAAGACGCGCGCCGAACTTAGACATTGTGCGCCTAACACCTTTGGCAACACCGCGAATTCGACCGTGATCGCGCGTTAAAAGAGTGATGATGCGGTCGGCTTCGCCGAGTTTTTGAGTACGCAGCACAATTGCTTCGTCCCTATATAAACTCATAGCGATAAAGGTAGTGCGTGGGCTAGCGAATTGCGCGGTTAATGGCAGACACGACAGCTTTTAGCGACGCGGTAGTCGTATTGGGATCGATTCCGACGCCCCAGAAGACATCCCCATCGATTGCGCACTCTAGGTAGGCAGCTGCCGAAGCATCTCCACCTGCAGCCAGAGCGTGCTCGTAATAATCAAGAACACGAACATCAACGCCATAACTTTGCAAGATATTGCAGAACGCGGCGATGGGACCGTTGCCCTGACCTTTGAGTTCGTGAAGTTCGCCGCGGTCAGAAATTGAAACCGTTAAGTGCACATCTTCGCCAAGAACCGATGTCTGGCTCAGACCTTTAAGTCGAAAGCGTCCCCATGGTGCACCCTCTGTTGGGAGGTACTCATCTTCAAAGATGGTCCATAAATCTTGGGCGCTGATCTCGCCGCCTTCGGCATCAGTCTTAACTTGAACAACCTTAGAGAATTCAATCTGTAGGCGGCGCGGCAAATCTAAATGATGCTCATTCTTCATCAGATATGAAACCCCGCCCTTACCTGACTGCGAGTTCACGCGAATAACCGCCTCATAGCTGCGGCCAATATCCAACGGGTCGATCGGTAAGTATGGAACTGCCCATGTGTGATCGCGAACTTCACGTCCGGCAGTCTTTGCATCAACTGCCATCAAATCAAAGCCCTTTTTAATTGCATCTTGGTGCGAGCCTGAAAAAGCGGTAAACACTAAGTCCCCACCATATGGATGGCGCTCAGGTACACGCAGTTGATTGGCATACTCAACAGTGCGTCGAACCTCATCGATATTTGAGAAATCAATATGAGGATCAATTCCATGCGTTACTAAGTTGATTCCAAGAGTTACGAGGCAGACATTTCCTGTGCGCTCACCATTACCAAAGAGCGTTCCTTCGATGCGATCGGCCCCAGCTAAATAACCAAGTTCGGCCGCAGCAACGCCAGTACCGCGATCGTTGTGCGGGTGCAGCGAGACAATGACGCTGTCACGATTTTCTAAGTTGCGACACATCCACTCGATTGAATCGGCATAGACGTTTGGCGTAGACATCTCAACGGTTGCCGGCAAGTTCATGATTGTTTTCCACGCTGGAGTTGGCTTCCAGATTGCATTGACGGCGTTACAGACTTCAACGGCGAATTCAAGCTCGGTACCCGTGTATGACTCAGGTGAGTATTCAAAAGATACTTTTGTCTCTGGAACCGTTGGAACTAAATCGAGACAGATTTGAGCGGCATCGGTTGCGATCTTTTTAATGCCGGCCTTATCTAATCCAAATACAACGCGGCGCTGCAGAGTCGATGTCGAGTTATATAAGTGGACGATGGCCTGCTTAGAACCCTTAATAGATTCAAAAGTACGTTTGATAAGGGCCTCACGTGCCTGCGTCAAAACTTGAATGATTACATCATCAGGAATCAAATCCTCTTCGATAATCTTTCGAACAAAATCAAAGTCGGTTTGGGATGCACTAGGAAAACCCACTTCAATCTCTTTGTAACCCATGGCAACTAGCAGCTTGAACATCGCTAATTTGCGGGGGGTGTCCATTGGATCAATGAGCGCTTGATTTCCATCGCGAAGATCTACCGAGCACCACTTAGGTGCGTGCCTAATCTTCTTAGATGGCCATGTGCGATCGGGAAGATCGATGGGATGAAAGGGTTCATAGCGATGCACTGGCATCGACGATGGTGTTTGCTGTGGAAAGTTCATTTACTGCTCCTTATGTGCTCGGGGGTTGTCATCTGTGTACCGAAACGACAAACCCCGCGGCGAGGGGATCGGTTATTTGACCCCGCCACGGCAGCTAAGGAGGAGACTGCGTAACATGTCCTAAGGGTAACGCGAAGGCTAAAGAACTGGCAAATACCTGTCTAATTCGTAAGCGCTCACCTGGCGACTGTAATCAAGCCATTCGGCGCGCTTATTGCGGAGTACATATTCAAATACATGCTCACCCAAGGTCTCGCGCACT
>Ga0265593_1000908_pt1 | contig 14827 bp, 19 predicted proteins | sample saktaG_8_FD_190136 | JGI IMG/M metagenome (GOLD analysis project Ga0265593, IMG submission 190136) | Saline water microbial communities from Sakinaw Lake, British Columbia, Canada - sak_2011_5_24_36m | ecosystem: Environmental > Aquatic > Non-marine Saline and Alkaline > Saline ...
TTCAAAATCAGCGCTCGCAAGAAGATGTTAAAACGTCTCTATATGATGCGACGTTACGAATCTCGCCTGTAATATAAGCCTTCGGGCTTATTTACACCTGTTTTACGGACTTCTGAAGCTTTTTAAGTTTTCTTTTTAAAGTTCATTTCTACCTCATTTATACCTACTGAATAAAATTCCTACTTTTTACTATTGAAAAATCCCTTTTTTTAAATTTCAAAATAATCATCTTTTTGGTCTAAAATCGGTTTTGTATAGTTTTACCATCTTTCGAGATGTTTAGGTTTTAATCCTATCTCTTTGTATAACTTCTTTGTATCTTTATGGGTGTAGTCGCTCATCAGATAATAATCATCTTTTGAGAGTATAGAGTTTAGTTTTGAAATTTCATTGATTGCAACTTGTAAAGATTGCCCTTTGTTCTTCACTTTGATTTCATCGTGTAATAATCTCATGGCGAATAAACAGATACTACTCGAATGATTAAGGAGTGCAATATCACTCAAATAGCTTTTATCTATTCTTACACGCTTGTATATCATCGGGTTAATACTTGGTAAGCTTCCAACACTTTTAAGCTCTCTGAGCATCTGTAAGCTATTCAACTTCATTGAGTTTGAGCCTTAAGTGTTCTTTGTGTCCAAACTCGTTTGTAGTCGTCACTTTTGCATCAGTTGAGATTTTTTTCTCTATGGCTTCCAACTGAGAAGAAATATTATTTTTGATAGTGAAGAGGTCTTTTATTTGTGTACCTGTTAAATCGGCTTCAAGGATTGCATCATCTATTTTATTGAGCTGTTTGAGTAGCGTTTCATATTTTGATTTTTGGCTGTATGAGTAAGTTTCTTTGATCTGTAAAAAGCTTTGAAACTGTATGTCTTTGATTTCATCTTCAAATAACTTACTCCATTGTATCAAAGTCGCTTTTGATGTTTTGATCTGTAATGCTATTTTGTCGTAACTAATCCCATCAGCTCGAAGCAAAATAAATTCTCTTTGTTTAGCGTCCATCCGTTACCCCCTTGGAGTAATATTTCTTAACTGTGTTGTAACTGCACCCACTCTCTTTGGTGATTGCATAAAGTGTGATGTCTTTGCCCTGCAACCTGAGTATATTAATAGCATTGAGGATTTTATTTTTTGCTGTACGTTCTCGGCTTTTTGTTGCTTCTTGGATAGATGATTGCTTCTTACTTAGATTACGGCAAATATTTTCTTGGTACTGCAAAGATAGTTTAGAGCAAAGCCGTGGGTGTTGTGTTGAGAGTAGTTGTATCAGTTCTTGTACCTCATCACTATTAAGCGTCAATCTCATTCAAGCTCATTTCATTTGGTTATATTGTAGTGAAAGTATAGCTTGTACAAATAGGGGCTTTTTCCTGTTTGTGATATCGCATCTTTGTTTCCATAAGCTTAATTTATAAATTATTGCCGTAGTCTATTGAAAAGATAAATTTAGGATTTCCATGTTTTTATTATTCTTGTTGGGTATTTTGTTTTTTGCATATTGGTATTGGAAGAAAAATACAAAATTAAAAAGTATAGAGATACCAACAAGTAAAAAAGAATTTAATGATAAAGCTAAAACAATCAATCCACTAAAAGCCGAAATTGATTGGAAGCATTCAAAGGCGCATCTTGAATTATTAAAAGATTTTCATTTTGGTAGAGATATACGTGATTATCAAAATGCAAATTATTGGAAAGCGATACTTAAAGAGTCCCCTCTTATTACAATTAATAAATTTATTAGTCAAGGTGTTTTAATTCCAACTACTTTGAATAAAAAAATAGAGTTTCACTCAACAGTGAATGAACTAAAAATTATGCTCAGAGAAAGAGGATTAAAAATTTCAGGACGTAAAAATGAATTAATAGCACGGCTTATTGAAAATAATGAGCAAGAAATGGATGATCTTTATCGAATTTATGAAATGTATTCATGGTCAGAAGATGTGAGTATTATTGTTCAAAATTACATTGAAGAACAAAAAAATATCAAGCAAACTACTAAAAATAGCGTTAAGAAGTTTCTTGAAAAAAAGGATTTTAAACAAGCAATTAAAACTGTTTTAGAATATGAAAGCCAAGATGTTTTTTTACAAGAGCCTAATAAGTCTATGTTTAACATTCGTGGCGATGAAGAAGAAATACTCTCATTTATTTTTGAAGCAATTCCACCGATTTTTAACAATATACAGTTAAATGATATCCACTTCATTAGAGTATGTACGGGAATGATGTATTTTTTTGGAGAAAATACAGTCAGAAAATTGCTTCCAAAAGATTTCATTAATGGTTCTCATTTTAGTAATGATGTAGTGTGTAGAATGTTCTTGTTTAATGCTCGTAATCTTCAAAAGCTTAAGGAGTATAAAAAGTTTGGTCTAAAAGAAATTAAAGTCTTAGGTACAAATGATGATCTAACGTGTTCAGAATGTAAAAAAATTAGTGGTAAAACATATTTAATAGATAATGCACCCCAATTCCCATATCATGCATGTACATGTGAAATGGGATGTAGATGTGAACCGTTACCCATTACAGATTATAGATGAATATTTTTAGTAGTTTCCAATACTTATACAGAATGTATTTTAAGCAAAGTTTAAGAAGTGCATTTAAGCCCGTACTGCGTGGAGTTTGCACGGGCTATTTCTGAAAATTTAAGTAATGTAACTTATAGGGAATATTTTTGCATCTATCCCACTAAATAGCTTTATAGTTTTTTCCATCTTGGATAGAAACTTTTGATCTAAATCTTTCAGCTTCATACCCTTATCAAAATAACCACCTTTGAAGCAAAATTCTATCCTCTCTAACGGTATGGATAGGTTCGCCTCTTTTTGTTTGTTGTATCGTTTTATATCAAGCTTGATATTCGTTTTTTTCTCCTTGGCTGTTTTGTAGTAAGTTGTATTTCGATACTTAAAAGGTTCTCGTTTTTCGCATAACTTCTTTATGGTTCGGTTTGGCACTTTCACAAAATCGAAACAAACATCTATGCGCCTGATTTCACACTCCATAAACTCTAAGAAGTGAGCCTCTAAGAAGTTCTTTAAAAGCTCCGATTTATCATCATAGCCTCGAAGCCCTGCAATATCTAAACTTTGCTTTATAGGGCTTCTATTGTAGCGTTTGAGCGGTATCGTTAAACCTGCTGAGGTGTGGAGTATTTTTGCCTCGATTATGCTTTTAGTAAGTCCTTTTTTAAAGGTCTCTATCCACAAGCTTGGCTCAAATATTCCAACACTTTTGACTACCTCTATGATATAATCTTCACTTGTAAACAACCGTGAAAAATCCTCACTTCTTAGGCTTATAGAGTCAATTTCTCCTATTGTCTTCATAGGCTTTTGAGAGTTTTATATCTTTACTCTCAATCGCTCTTATTAGCCTATCTCTCAAGGCTTTTGCACTCTTGATATTTTCAGCTGTTTTGATTATTGAGTATCGCCATTCTTCTTTTTCCCCTAATGGTCTGTAGGTCAATAAACAACTTTGAGGGAGTTCGCTTCTAAGCCTGATTACTTTATTGCTAAGACGTTTAACACTAAGTTTTTTTTCGTCCCAACTCGTAATATTGCTTAAGGTGGTGATTCCTTTTGGATACATAAAAGGGCTATCCGCACCTATCAAGAGGGCTTCAATGATGTTAAGCATTTCAATCGTGTAAAGATTAAAACTCTTTGCTTTTTTAGCTCTACTCTTCCGATAAAAAATCTCACTATCCACGCCATTTATGATTACGATTGTTTTATGATCTCTCATATCACCACCTTATCAAACACAAAGGACACAGTAACCTTTGCTTCACTTGGTTCTGCGTCTGTAAGTAAGAGGCTATGGATAAACTCTAAATCTACTAAATCAAGGCTGTTAAGCAATTTTAAGGCTTTAAGACTTATCTCGTATGTGTGTAAGTCCTCTATTTCTTCATCTTCAAGTAATGCCTCACATACCCACTTAATGGTGTCTTTGGTCTCTTCATCGATTGAGCGTAATGAGATATGATAATCTTCGACCGTGTGGGTTACTATTCTCTTGATTCGTTTTTCAAGTTTCATAGTACCACCTCACGCCGTTTTGATATTAGATTCAGTCAAGTATCTAACTATCTCTTGGAGTGGGTAAACCACCGTGCCGTTTTTGGATTTACTATCTAACTTTTTGTAACCTGCACCGATTCCCTGCTCTCTCATTCTGTAAAGAGTCGCTAAAGATACATTTAGCAATTTTGCCGTGTCGTTTTGTTTTACTACCGCCCCATATTGAGGCAACATCAAGCTGTAGAGTTCTTTTTGTTCATCTGTGAGTGATTTACTCATTGTTTTGCCTTAATACCCTTTCAGATATAAGCCCTTAGCCAAAGGGTGGCTATACGATACTTAAAAAATTTGTATCGCATTAGTTAACTTGATTGAAGTTTGTCATTTTTGCCCGTGGGAAAAGTTGTCGAATTTTAAATAAGTGGCTTTGGAAGTGGGTCGGGGAGTTTAGATAAATTTATAGCATTTCTATCGTTGTTGTGCGAAAATAGCACTTTCCACGCTTTAGATAATTCATCTCTATTAAAATTATTTGTATCAGCAAAAAAAGCTATTGTATAAGCAACAAATAGATTGAGGGGTACAAAATCTTTTAATATTTTTCTCTTTGTATAATCCGATTTTTTTTCTAATTTGAAATAGTGTAAAAATAAAAATTCCATCATATTGGGGATTATAGCCAACACTGGTTTTCCATCACTTGGATAGCTACTTAGTAAAATTCCTACTTTTGATATTCTCTTCTGCATCGCATGAGAGGTTTGCTTTGTATCATAATAGTAAGAGTATAAGCTATTGATTTTCGATTCATACTTTAAAAATCGCCTATCTTCTTTTAATTTCGGATATTTCCATTTTAAGCCTTTCAGATTTTCGCTTAAAGTCTTAAATAAATGTTGCATCTCTTGTTTTGTTAAATTTTCAATACTAAAAGGCTCGGGAGGCTTAACTCCTGCACCGCTTCTATGGGTTGTTATAGTTGCTATTTTAATTCCATCTCTGTATATCGCATCGTTTTTTATTTTGATTTCTTTACTTTTATTCATCTATAAAGCCCCTGTATTGCATCTTTACCATTCTCGGGGCTTAACTTTGCGTATCTGAAAGTTTGTTCTATCTTTGCGTGATTCATTAGCTCTTTGATCGTGTAGATAGGTACGCCATTGATTGCAAGATGAGAGGCGAACGTGTGCCTAAAGGTATGTATCACGGCTCTATTTTTTGCGTCTTTTACGTCAAGCCCTTTGTTAAATAATTTATCTAATAACGGCTTGATTCTGTGCTGTATTTGTCGCTGTGTGAGTTTCGTTTCGTGTGCATCTTCAAAGCTCACTACATAATCATTGATCTTGAGTGATTGCAAGTATTTTTTTAGTGATTCTAAAAACTCTTTTTGCAAGTAGCCCGTATAGGTGCTTTTTGTTTTGAGGTTTTTAAGCGTAACCGTTCCACTCGCTAAATTAATATCTTTTTTTTGTATGTGTAAGATTGTCTCGAAGCGTCCACCCGTTTGGAGCGATAAATCTACAAACAGACTCACTAAGAAATTATCTTTTATAACCTCTTTGAGCTGTTTAATTTCAGCAAGTGATAAATATCGCTGTCTATCATTATCTACTTTGTAGCTTTTTACTGCGATACAAGGATTGACTATCTCTAAATCGTGCTTTTTAATGCTGTGATTGTATATCGTGCTTATTAGCTCTTTGATACTCTTTAGTGTTTGATTCGCTTTGCCTGTTGCTTCAACATCTTTGAGTAGTATCGCTATGGTCTCTTTTGTAATTTTGTGAATATCTTTATTGCCGATAATATCTTTGATGTGGATATTGTAACGGCTCTTTCTGCCTGTAGTGCTGTTCATATCTTTAAAATACGTTTGGGCTAAATCATCAAAGGTAACTATCTCTTTTTTCTTCTTGGTAGCAATGACGGTTATATCTTCACCGTGTAACATTTTTGATAGCTGTTCGGCTCTTAGATTAAAGGCGTTAATCTCTCTTATTCCGTCTGAATATTTACCAACCTTAACCCATTTCTTTTTTTTATTATCATTAATATCATTGTATGAAAAATAAAAAACTTTGTCCCCGTCCTCTAAAAGGTTATAATAAACACCTGTTTTTGCGGTTTTAACCATTGTAAAAAGCCCTTTTGATTTCTACCCTATTTATACCTACTGGTGTAAAAAGTAGCAATAACTTGAATAAACTTGAGATTTATTATACAATGTTAAAAGCCCCATGTAAAGGGGCTTGATTGAAGTTTTTATATACTTTAAGAAACTTGGAAAATAGCCGTGATTAGACGTTACGAATCTCGCCTGTAATCCCAAAGCGCCCTGCGCTTTGGCTTACGCCTCTAAATTCCTCCTCAATTTTTTCTCTGTAACAAATCCTTTACTAACCCTGTGATAAACTTCCTGTAAATATTTCTGCACAAGGCTATACTTATGCTCTTTAGCGCACCTCTTAAAAATAATTCCAAAAAAATCATGCTGTTGGGTTCAGGCGAACTCGGTAAAGAAGTTGCTATCGAAGCGCAACGCTTAGGGATTGAAGTGGTCGCAGTGGATCGTTACAAACACGCTCCCGCACATCTTGTTGCAAATCGCTCGTATGTGATCAATATGCAAGACAAAGAAGCGGTATTAAAACTTATACGCAAAGAAAAACCCGATTATATTCTCCCAGAAATCGAAGCCATCAGTATTGATGCCCTTTTTGCTGCGGAAGCGGAAGGGTTTTGTGTCATCCCTAACGCCGAAGCGGTCAGCAAAACCATGAACCGTAAAAATATTCGCCGCTTTGCGAGTGAAGAATTAGGATTGCAAACAAGCCGTTATCATTTTGTGAGCAACTACGAGGACATGTGTACAGCAGCAGAAGATGTTGGTTTTCCATGTGTTATCAAACCGGTTATGAGCTCTTCTGGACATGGACAAAGTATCGCACGAAGCCCTTTTGATTTGGAAAGCTCATGGGAAATTGCCAAAGAAGCGCGCGGGGATGCGAGCGAGCTGATCGTCGAAGAGTTTGTCCATTTTGATTATGAGATTACCTTACTCACAGCACGCAATGGGACAGAAACAATATTTTGTGAACCTATCGGGCACATCCAAAAAGACGGGGATTATATTTTCAGCTGGCAACCGATGGAAATGTCCAAAAAAGCATTAAAACGTTCAAAGGCTATGGCACAAGCCATAACCGACGGATTGGGCGGTCGCGGATTGTTTGGCGTTGAGTTGTTTGTAAAAGGAGATGAGGTCTATTTTAGCGAAGTAAGCCCTCGCCCGCACGATACAGGATTGGTAACATTAATTACTCAAAGCCAAAGCGAATTTGCCCTGCACGTTCGCGCGGTATTGGGACTTCCTCTTGGATTTACGTCTTATGGAGACGGGGCAAGCGCCGCGTTCAAATCCACCGTTGAATCGCATGAGCCTCTCATCGAAGTAGACGATTCACTTTTTGATGAAAAAAGCTTTGTACGGGTATTTGGTAAACCTGAATCTCATGTTGGACGACGGATGGCAGTGGTTTTGGTCTTTGATAAAGTCAAAAAAGCACTCAAAAAAGCGGAAAAAATGATTAAAAAGATACAAGACGCATGAAGATAGCAATACTCGATACCCTAACCTACGGTGATACCTCATTAGCTGAATTTGATGCATTAGGCGAGGTGAGCGCATACACTACCACTTCTGCCGAAGAAATAGCCAATCGAGTAGGTGATGCAGAGATAATCGTGACAAACAAAGTGGTTATCAGCGATGCGGTGATGGAAGCCTCTCCAAATCTCAAGCTCATCTGCGTAGCAGCAACGGGGACAAATAACATCGACCATGAAGCAGCAGCTCGGCGTGGAATCACACTCAAAAACGTCGCAGGATACTCAACCGATGCTGTCGTTCAACATACATTTTCAATGCTTTTTTATCTCATGGGACACTCCCGTTATTATGATGAGTATGTCAAAAGCGGTCTCTGGCAAAAAGAGTCGGTATTTACTCACATCGGTCCTTCGTTTAGCGAGTTACGCGGGAAAACCTGGGGTATTATCGGACTGGGTGAAATCGGGCGTAATGTGGCAAATATCGCCCGTGCATTCGGCGCTAACGTTTGTTATTACTCGACTTCCAGTAAAAATGAAAATGCAGAATTTGAAAAAACGACTTTGAGCCGTCTTATCGAAAACAGCGACATCATCTCCATTCACGCACCGCTGAATCCCTCGACCGAAAATTTCATCTCTCACTCCGAACTATTACAGATGAAAGACGGCGCAGTATTACTAAACCTAGGACGTGGCGGAATCGTCGATGAGGATGCTCTCTCAGTTATCATCGATGTCAAACCGATTTATGTCGGTTTGGATGTGTTAGTCAAAGAGCCTATGAAAACACCTCATCCACTCTTGGCAGTCAAGCACCCCGAAAGACTTTATATCACCCCTCATATCACATGGACATCTATAGAAGCACGCGAACGACTCATCGCGGCAACGGTTAAGAATATTAAAACATTTTTAGCAGCGTCGGTAAAATAAGGGCAATTCCTAAAAACAGCACCGACGTGACAAACACCTGTACTGTCACGGTGCGAGGGGAGCAGTTATACAGCGAGGCGAGATTCACGTTCGCCACCGCCAAGGGGACAATCAGCTCCAAAAATAAAAGCCCCTTTACCATCGGTGACATCTCTACCATCCCTAACACACCAAACGCGATCGCGGGTATCAGAATAAATTTTGTACCATTTACCCACGCAGTAAGACGTAGATTGATTTCACCAAGTTTAATTCCATACAGATAAATCCCAAACAATACCAACTGCATTGTCATCGACGCATACGCCCCCATCATCAGAGTTTTATCCACCGCAACACTGGGGTGATACCCTGCTAAATTTAAACCAATCGCAACCATCGCCGCCCACAGTACGGGAAGCTTGACGATGTTCCAAAGTGATTGACGAACACTAAACTCTCCGCGTGAATAGTAAAAGACTCCAATCGTATAGACGACAAAGACGTTGACAAGATTAATGAGCGTGAGATAGGGGACACTCGCTTCACCAAACAATGCAATGCCTAATGGAATCCCGAGATTTCCCGTATTACCGATGAGTGCCGCAACCGTAGCAATGGAACGCTCTTTCGTATCACTGAAAAGTAGCCGTGATAGAGGAATCATCAGCAAGAGTGCTAAAAGTGAAATCCCAAGATAGAGCGAGGGAGCAAAAAGTAACTCCGTATCTATGGGGCGCTTAAGCAAACCCCAAAAAGTGAGAAAAATTTGTAAAAAATAGACACTAAGCAATGTGATAGTACGGTCATCAATTTTCTCTTTGAATGTCCATTTTGCACCAAAACCGACGGCAATAAAGAGGTAGATGCCAAGCAAGGAGATGAGAGTTTGGGCACTCATTCGTCATACACATTTTTACGATGTGCCACTTTGGAGATAAGCATTAAATCATTTTCAAGGTAAAAAACCACTCGATAGTTTCCGGCTCTGAGGCGATACGCTCCATCAAAAGGTGTCTTTAGTTTTTTGATTTGGGTCAGCATTGGTTCATCTGCAAAGTGCTCAATTTTATCGAGTATCGCTTTTACCTCTGTTTTATCAAGTTTGGAAAGTTGCTTAAATACTTTCGGATCGTATTGGATATTATACGCCAAGTGCCGTTCTCATATCGGTATGCGAAACAGTTTGTAGTGTCCCCATTTTATACTCAGTCACTGTTTTTGTTACGGATTGAACATCAAAATAATCTTGCAATGCTTCACGTATCACTTGTGTTTTCTTTTTTCCCATATCATGCGCTACTTGGGAAAGTTCGTCAATAAAACTTTCATCGAGAGTAATGGTCATTTTTTTGGTCATGAAAAACCTTTTAGTTAAATTACCATATCTTACCATACAATAAAGAATTTTATCTCCTTAAACTTTTTATCCCACTCGCGCCTTTGAGCAACTCCTAAAACCCGTTTCGCTACAATCCCTAACGAATAGAGATTGCATCTACATAAACATAGCGATCAAAAAGGTATAAGTATGTCCAAAGTATTAATTATCGGTGGTGGCGGTGCAGGATTGGTGAGTGCGTTATCGGCGCATGAAGCTGGGGCAGAGGTGATTATTATCTCTAAAACGTTGCCCACGCGATCCCAAACCTCGATGGCGCAGGGTGGTATGAATGCAGTTTTAGGTGGGAATGACACAGTTGCACAGCATATTGCCGACACGCTTCGCTCCAGTGCCGGATTGGGAGATGAAAAACAAATTACTTTTATGTGTGAAAATGCTCCCGATGCAGTGCGTTGGTGCAATAGTATGGGGTTGCCGTTTAGCCGTGATGGATCAGGGGAGATTGCTCGCAGACGTTTGGGTGGGGCAAGTGCTCCTCGTGCGTGTTATGCGCAAGATTATACGGGGCTCAAACTTTTACACACGCTCTACGATCAATGTCTCAAAGCACGGATAACGTTTGTAAACGAGCGATTTTTACTCAACCTTATCGTCGATGAAGAGACTAACCGAGTATTAGGAGCAACGTTTTTGGAGATTGCCACGGGTGATGTCGAAGAGTTTCGTGCCGATGCGGTGATACTGGCTACGGGAGGATACGGTGCAATTTATGGCAAACACTCGACAAACTCTGTTCAAGCGACGGGAGACGGTTTGGCAGCTGCAATACGAGCAGGGGCAAAACTTGCCGATTTGGAATTTATCCAGTTTCATCCAACGGCATTAAAAAATTCTTCTATTCTCATTTCAGAAAGTGCACGCGGAGCCGGCGGGTATCTGTTAAATGGTAAGCATGAACGATTTACTGATGAACTTGCCCCTCGTGATGTCGTTGCTCGAGCTATCCATGATGAGATGGCTAGCGGTGGAGCCGTGTATCTCGACATTCGCCATTTAGGAGAAGAATTTATCAATCATGAGCTTCCGCAAGAGCGAAAATTGGCTCAGATCTATGAGGGGATTGACCCAGTGCATGAACTCATCCCCATCAAACCTGCCGCCCACTACAGCATGGGGGGAATCGAAGTCGATGCACAATGTATGAGTAGTGTTAGCGGTTTGTTTGCCGTGGGTGAATGTGCCAATCATAAAATACACGGGGCAAACCGTTTGGGTGGTAACTCACTGTTAGAACTCGTCGTGTTTGGTCGTCATTGCGGAAAAAATGCGGCGGAGTTTGGAGTAAAGAGTCCCGCACTTGCACTTGAAAATGCTCAATTAGCCAAAGATACCAATTTTGTCCGTGGAGTGATGTATTTTACCAACCAAATTGATTTTTACCAAAAACAGGAAATGTTAGCCAATATCTTTTATAACAATGTAGGTTTGGTACGTGAGGATATGGGACTAAAGGCGGTACTGGGGGCGATTCGCCAAATGCAAAAAGAGTTACCGTTTATGGGTCCAAAAGATAAGTCCAAAATTTGCAATACCAATTTGGTAGAATTTATCGAGTTTGGAAACAAAATCGAGTTAGCAGAGATTATCGTCGTATGTGCTATCAGTCGCAGCGAGAGCCGAGGAGCACATTATAGAGGTGATATTCCGGCACGAAATGATGTTATGTTTGGAGCTCATACGATTACATGGAGAGAAGGGGGAGTGTTATGCGCCGATTTTATGGAATAAATACCATTGTTGAAAATGAAGATAATGATGATTTTTACGATGATGATGAAGACGACGAGAAAGAGTGGTGTGACTAATGGAAATAAAAATCAAACGAAGTTTTAACGAAGAATTTCAAAGCTATAACGTAGAGTTAGAGAGCATAACATTACTCGCTTGCTTAAATCACATCAAAACCAAAATCGACCCAACCCTCACCTATTCCCATGGATGTCGTAGCGGTGTGTGCGGAACCTGTGCCGTTCGCGTCAATGGTCGTGAGCAACTCATGTGTGAATACAAACCTAATGAGGGTGATACTATTGAGCCCATTCGCAACGCAACGGTTATTCGGGATTTAGTCGTTGACAGCTCTCAACTTGAGCGTTTTAATACCGTAGCTCGCGCATGGAGTGAAGAGTCGCGAGATGGCAATGTAAGCGAAGAGGATGCCAGCCGTATCGAGACACAAAGCGATTGTATATTATGTGCGTCTTGTATCAGTGCTTGCCCGGTGTATGCGGTGAATCCCGATTTTATTGGTCCTTTTGCCCTCACTCGCGTTTGGCGATACGTCAATGATGTGCGTGAAACGTCCAGTGATACAAAAATTGCCGCCATTCAAACCAATGGAATATGGGATTGTACCCTTTGCGGGGAGTGTGTTCCCGTGTGCCCTCAAAACATTGCTCCTGCGCAAGACATACGAATGTTACGCTCTAAAAGTGGGATGATGGGGTACCAAGACCCTACTATGGCATCGATATTTGGCGGTGGTTTGGATTTTGGCTCACCGATGTTTTAAAACATTAAGGTTTTAGTGTGTTATACTAATATTATTAAAATGTTAGGAATACACTATGGCATCAGAACACTCACTCGACATCTCTGCAAAAATCGACCTCCAAGCGTTTAAAGACGCTATCGCTCAATCGGAAAAAGAGGTCATCGGTCGTTATGATTTTAAAGGAGTCGCTTACGAGATCAACTACCGCGAAAAAGAAAAACAACTTATTCTTTTAGCTTCTAGCGACAATAAACTTGATGCACTCAAAGACATTGTTATCGGTAAACTCATCAAGCGCGGACTCTCTTCTAAAGCGCTCGAAGAACTCAAAACCGAAGATGCAAGCGGCGGAAGCCGTAAAGCGACCTATAAAATCGTGGATACGATCGAATCCAAAGAAGCAAAAAAAATCATCGCTGAAATAAAAACACTCAAAACAAAAGCCTCTGCCATTATCGAAGGGGAATACATCCGCGTAAAATCCAAACAAATCGATGAACTTCAAAAAATCATGGCGCACATTAAATCTATGGAGTGGGAAGCACCCCTCGTCTTCGAAAACTTCCGATAATAAAGGAACTCTCATTATGAGCGGTAAAACGACGCGTTATAAATCGATTGATAAACGAATTCTCACCGAGGGTGAGCAGCTTAATTTTCAACTCTATATACCCAATGAAACTAAAAGTGTCATGGGTCTGTTCCTCCAAAGTGATACCGTTATCGACGGTAATAGCAAAGTACATTTACGCGAAATAGAGAAGCTTTACATTAATGAAAAAGATGCTCTTCACTACGAAGCATACGTTCAACAGCATATCCAAACGATCGCTCTTTCTGAAGATATACCTTTGGACGATAAAGCTTTAATCGTTTACGAAAAGGCCAGTTCAGTTATTGATGAGATGTTTCGCAATCCAGAATCTCTTGAAATGGCCAAAAATATCAAACCGGTTGTGGACAGTTTTGTTAGTATTATTTTACATGATGCGAAAGCAGTTGAATCACTTTTGAAAATCACAGCGCACGATTATTACACCCACACCCATTCGATCAATGTGAGTGTCTACACCCTGAGCTTGGGCTCATTTTTAGGAATTGAAGGTGAAGATCTTAAAGCGCTTGGGATGGCTGCAGTCCTGCATGATATTGGAAAAAGCAAAGTGGATTACAACATCATCAACAAAAATGGCAAGCTTGCCGAAGTAGAGTTCAATGAGATGAAAACCCATCCCTCAGAGGGTCATACCATAGCCTTAAAGCTTGGTATTAACGACGAGCGAATACTCAGCGGGATTCGTCATCATCATGAAAAAATAGATGGCGGAGGCTACCCAGATAAAGTCAAAGAAGATAAAATCAGTCAGTTTGCACGAATAATCGGGGTATGTGATGTGTTTGATGCCCTCTCGACCAAACGCTCTTATAAAGATCCTATGACCTCTTTTGAATCGCTGCGCCTGATGAAACAAGAGATGCAAGGGCATTTAGATATGAGCATAGTGGATGCGTTTATTAACATGTTACGAAAACAGGAGAATCAAAAATGAAAAAAATGACGATTGGTGATGCTGCAGAACATTTTGGAGTTTCTAAAGAGGCAATTCATAACCGTATCCGCCGAAAATCCCTCGATTGTATCGTTGAAAATGGAGTGAAATACGTTGCCATTGAATCCGTAAAAAGCAATACAGCAACAAACAATGTGAGCGACAACCGTTACACCCTCTACATCGAATCAGAAAATGAACGGCTTCGCGAAAAAGTGGATGTTCTTGAAAAAGAGACCACACGTTTACGTGATCAACGTGAGCTCATGCTCATCAACGAACGAATCAACGTAGAACAAATCTACAAAGAGCGTGATGCACAGCTTCGTAATATTTTAAATGTCGTTGCAACCAAATTTCTTTCACACGCGAATGAAGAGCTAGTGATGCAAGAAGCCCTAAAAGAAGAAACTCAGCCCATAGACGCCATCAACGCAGATATTGTCCCTGATATTGAAATCGGCGATGACTGGATAACACTCAAAGCATTTTTAAAACTCAAACAGTACCCCGACAGCCTTAAAAAAAATATCAAACGACGATTTAAAGCCGCTGCCCTAGAGGGCGATGAACGCTTTATCGAGAGTAATGAGAAGATTTATTTGAACCCTTCTGCGTACGAGTACTCTGACCTCTTGACGGGGAAGTAGAAACACGCGATTTTGCACGGTTTAGGTTGTTAAAACAACTTTGACAAATACTAAATTCACTTCCTACTGCAAGCGGTTTCCCACACGTTTTACACCGTGGAACAAAATGGCTTTGTTTAAGTGAGTTTTCAATAAAACGGTTCAGCTCT
>Ga0265593_1000911_pt1 | contig 14813 bp, 10 predicted proteins | sample saktaG_8_FD_190136 | JGI IMG/M metagenome (GOLD analysis project Ga0265593, IMG submission 190136) | Saline water microbial communities from Sakinaw Lake, British Columbia, Canada - sak_2011_5_24_36m | ecosystem: Environmental > Aquatic > Non-marine Saline and Alkaline > Saline ...
TTTTAATTTCTAACTTGTTACCGGCAGCCTCATCACTAATAGATTCACCTGATTCCAAGCGATTTTTTATTTCGTTTGCTTTTTGAACGGCCAGTTGCTGAGTTTTTTCTTTTACTAAAACTGCTGTGACATCCTTACTAACTTCATTTAACTCACGCTTGGCCGCTGATTTATGCTCTAACAGTCTTACCACCACTAAACGATCAACCCCTTGTTCTATAGGAGTGCTATTGTTGCCTTGCAATATTTCTTCCGAAAATGCAGCACTACGAATTTTTTCATCTGAGGCTACACCCTCACCCTTTTCCTTAGTAAACAAAGCTGATTTCTTAACAGCAATACCTAAACCATCAGCTACTGTTTGCAGATTATCAGGATGCTCGTAACTCATTTCAGTTAGCTTTTCACCCGCCTCAATAAACGCATTTTCTGCCTGTGCTTTTTGGTAAGCCTTAGTAACATCACCTTTAACGCTATCAAATGTTTTAACGTTACCCGGCACAAGCTCAGTAACTGTTATTAAGTGATAGCCAAAAGCTGATTTTACGGGCTTTGATACTTCTCCAAGCTTTAATGAACTCGCTGCTTCTTCAAAGGCTTTTTCCATAACACCCAAGTTAAACAAACCAAGATCTCCGCCTTTTTTTGCAGTCAACTTATCCTCTGAAACCTCTGACGCTAATGAAGCAAAGTCTTTGCCAGCCAAGTCTTGTTTCGCTTTTAACGCTTTATCCAAGGCCATTTTTTCAGTCACCTTATCATTAATTAAAAACAAGATATGGCTGATTTTTCTGCGCTCTGGTGTAGTGTATTGATCTTTTTGCTCTTCGTAAAAAGCTTTTAACTTTTCGTCATTAACAACTACTTTCTTTGCGACATCATCGAGTGATAGCTCAACATATTCAACAGATACTTGTTCTGGTGTTGCATATAAATCTTGATGCTGTTGGTAATACGCTGAAATTTCTTCTGCGGTTGGCTGACCTGTTAAAGACTGAATCGCAACGGTTATATAATCAACATCACGCTCTTGGTTTTGGATCTTAAAATAACTTTCAACATCATATTGCGTAGCAAAACTGCTATCGACAATGCTGTGCTGAAACTGCTCCATAGTCAGGGCATTCTTTATTCTGTTAACAAACTCGCCTGATGAGATTTTTTGTGAACTGAGTAATGTTTTATATTGCTTATCACTAAATTTACCATCTACCTGAAAATAAGGTAAAGATTTGATAAAGTCGCGCGCTTCATTATCCGTTGTTACTAACCCTTCAGCGTGAACATATTGCAATAAGACTTCATCTTTTATCAGCTTTTGTAATGCCTGCGCTTTTAAGACTTGCTCATCAATACCCATGCCCTGTAAATTTTGACTATATTGCTCGTAAGCTTTATTAACATCGCGCTGATAAAAATCCTTATCACCCACTGATGCAACCGGAGCCTCTCCACCTGCGTCCAAATAATTATTAATCCCCCATAAAGCAAAGGGTACACATATTAATACCAAGATAACCCATGCAAGGGTGCCTTGTGATTTTTCTCTAATTTTTGTCAACATACGAAGTGTCCTAAAGAATCAATTTACAAAGCAAAAAAAAACCCCGAACCTGAGGGTTCGGGGTTTTTTAATTTGGCGGAGTGGACGGGACTCGAACCCGCGACCACCGGCGTGACAGGCCGGTATTCTAACCAACTGAACTACCACTCCAAAGTCTGGTGGGTGCTGAGGGGATCGAACCCCCGACCCTCGCCTTGTAAGGGCGATGCTCTCCCAGCTGAGCTAAGCACCCGACTTGCCCATTATATATTATTTTTAAATAAAAATATATATTTTTATTGGGCTTTTCTTTAGTGTTGAATTGAAACAACTCAACAAAGAAGATCTAGTTTACAGCATCTTTTAAAGTCTTACCAGCTTTAAATGAAGGAATTTTTGCAGCTTTAATAGTAATTTCTTCTCCAGACTGTGGATTACGGCCTTTACGCTCTGCTCTTTCCTTAACAGAATAAGTACCAAAGCCCACTAAAGCAACTGAATCACCTTTACTTAATGCACCTGTCACGGCACCAAGAAAACCATCTAAAGCACGTCCAGCATCTGCCTTAGTTAATCCAGCCGACTCTGCAATAGCATCAATAAGTTCCGATTTATTCATTATTCCCCCTGAGGAAGTTAAATTATACACATTATGAAAAACACCTATGTCTATTCTCATATCCTACATAGCAACACAAGAAACACCGCTATTTATATCAATTGCTGTCACGTAGTGTCAAGCTTTAAAACCCCTAGAGCCCATGTTTTTGGGGTATTGCACCTTAGTGCTATAAAAATGACACAATTCCCTAGTGGGCCATCAACCCCTGCTGTGTTAATTTCCCGCCCTCAGCTTCAGTTTTTACTTGCTCATCCCCGACCTTCTTTTCTACGGGAATTGGCATATATTGCAAAGCAACCGCCAAGACCTCATCTATCCAGTGGACTGGCCTGATGTCCAGATTCTGCTTTATATTTTCTGGTATCTCAACTAAATCTTTCTCATTATCTGCAGGAATTAAAACTATTGTTATCCCCCCACGATGGGCTGCCAATAACTTTTCTTTTAACCCGCCAATAGGCAAAACCTCACCTCGCAAGGTGATCTCTCCAGTCATGGCCACATTGGCACGCACCGGTATTTTAGTTAATGCCGAAATAATAGCTGTACACATCCCAATACCGGCACTTGGACCGTCTTTTGGCGTAGCCCCTTCGGGAACATGAATATGAATATCATTTTTTTGAAATAATTCATTGTCTATGCCCAATAACTCAGAGCGACTTCTAACCACGGTCATTGCCGCTTCAATTGATTCCTTCATAACATCACCCAGCTTACCCGTAGCCGAATGCTTTCCTTTTCCTGGAATGACTGCAGTCTCAATGGTTAATAATTCACCACCCACTTCTGTCCAAGCCAACCCTGTTACCTGACCTACCTGATCTTTCTCTTCAGCAAGACCGTAACTGAAACGCTTTACACCCAAGTAAGTATCCAGATTATCTGGATTAATGATAATTTTGTTATTAGCTGACTTTAACAAGAGCGCCTTAACAACCTTACGACAAATCTTGGAAATATCCCGCTCAAGATTCCGAACGCCCGCCTCGCGTGAATAATAGCGTATCATGTCCCTGACCGCGACTTCTGAAATTTCAATTTCGTGCGCTGCAAGGCCATTATTTTTTACCTGCTTAGGTATTAAATAACGAATGGCAATATTTATCTTTTCGTCTTCAGTGTATCCAGCGAGACGAATCACCTCCATTCTATCCAACAATGCCGGTGGAATGTTCATGGTGTTAGCAGTCGCTACAAACATCACATCAGATAAATCAAAATCAACTTCCAGGTAATGATCTGAAAAAGCGTGATTTTGCTCTGGATCTAACACTTCCAACAAGGCCGAAGCCGGATCTCCACGAAAATCGGCCGCCATTTTATCTATTTCATCAAGAAGAAACATAGGATTTCGTGTTTTGACCTTAGCCAAATTCTGCAAAATCTTACCTGGCATGGAACCGATGTATGTTCGCCTGTGACCTCGAATTTCAGCCTCGTCCCTAACACCACCTAAAGCCATACGAACAAATATACGATTCGTTGCCCTAGCGATAGATTCTCCCAAAGACGTCTTACCGACGCCTGGAGGCCCAACAAGACATAAAATAGGACCTTTCAACTGCTTAACCCGCTGCTGCACAGCAAGGTACTCTAAAATGCGTTCTTTTACCTTATCCAAGCCATAATGCTCAGCTTCCAAGACCTGCTCGGCAATTTTCAGATCGTGCCGTACTTTAGTTTTTTTCTTCCAGGGTACATTAATCATCCAGTCAATATAATTACGAACGACAGTTGCTTCAGCAGACATTGCCGGCATTAGCTTGAGCTTATTGAGCTCAGTATCTGCTTTTTTTTTGGCTTCCTTTGACATCCCGGCATTGATAATTTTCTTTTCCAATTCTTCAATTTCATTCGGCACATCTTCCATGTCACCCAATTCCTTTTGAATCGCCTTCATCTGTTCGTTCAGATAGTATTCTCTTTGATTCTTTTCCATCTGCTGCTTTACGCGGACACGGATTTTTTTCTCCATCTCCAAAAGATCGACCTCACCTTCCATTAGCGTCATTAAATCTTCCAACCGCTTTTCAATATCTGCAGTTTCAAGAACAGCCTGCTTATCACTAACCTTTAAAGACATATGAGCAGCCATTGTGTCTGCAAGTCGACTAGGATCTTCTATACCCGATAAAGCGCTCAACACTTCCGGAGGAATCTTGCTGTTTAATTTAACGTATTGGTCAAATGAATTTATCACTGTCCTTTGCAATACATCCTGACTTTTTGCAGATAAATTGAAAATATCATCAATTTTTTCAACCACCGCTGAAAAAAAGCTGCCTGTTTCTTGATATCGCAGAACTTTACTACGCTGACTCCCTTCAACGAGCACTTTAACAGTACCATCAGGTAATTTTAGTAACTGTAAGATGTTAGCTAACGTTCCAATTTCATAAAGATCTGTAAATTCAGGCTCATCAACTTCAGCCTCTTTTTGTGCAACTAATAATACCTGCTTGTTATCCTTCATAGCCGCATCAAGAGCATCAATAGAGCGCTCCCGTCCAACAAACAAGGGGATAACCATATGTGGATACACCACGACGTCTCTAAGTGGCAAGACAGGGATCAAGTTGTCTTTTTGCTCTAATACTTTCATTTTGTGCGTTTCCATAAACGGAACCTTTAACTTTTTGGATTAAAGGATAATGGGGGCGCTAATTTAAATAGCAAGGAATTAAGTTACAATTTATCACTTATCTAAAAAAAACATAGTAAATTACGACAATTTCTCACCAAAGCTCTGTAATGACCCAAATGGCTTGCACGAATACCAACCAAATCCACTGTCTGTTTGGGTAAAAATGACCTATTAGTCTTTCTTGCTAATAAAACGGGAGCAAAGTGGATCACAAAATATTGACAAAAATGACACGTAATTTGACACTATCAATTTAAATTAGCGATAGTTTAATTTTGGAGGAATATACTGAAAACGCTGTTAGTGCTATTGAATAAAAACATGGGGCATAAACCCCACCAGACTCGTCTGGCAGGATTCATAACTGAGGTATTAAGACTCTACAACAGCCTTTTTCTTTTCTGTTTCATAAACCAATATTGGTTCAGATTGGCCTAAAATAACACTTTCTTCAATTACTACTTTGCTAATATTATCTGCTGATGGTAATTCATACATAGTGTTTAACAAGACATTTTCGACTATAGTTCTTAATCCTCGCGCACCGGTTTTTCTTTCCATAGCTTTACGAGCAATTGCAATTAAAGAATCTTCTCTAAATTCAAGCTCTGCACCTTCCATCTCAAACAAATGCTTATATTGCTTGGTTAGTGCATTTTTTGGCTCCGTCAAAATCTGAACTAATGCCGCTTCATCCAACTCTTCCAAGGTAGCAATAATCGGTAAACGACCAACAAACTCAGGAATCAAACCATATTTTATAAGGTCTTCAGATTCAACCTCTGCAAATAATTGGCCTATATTTTTAGACTCGTCTTTAGTTTTTACGTCAGCTGAAAATCCAATACCCCCTTTTTCAGACCGCGCCTTAATGACGCGATCCAGACCGGCGAAAGCACCACCGACTATAAACAGAATATTCGCTGTATTTACCTGCAAAAACTCACCCTGAGGATGCTTACGACCACCTTGCGGCGGCACTGAGGCAATTGTTCCTTCAATTAGCTTCAATAGCGCTTGTTGAACGCCCTCACCTGAAACATCACGAGTGATGGAGGGGTTATCAGATTTTCTGGAAATCTTATCGATTTCATCAATATAAACGATGCCTGTTTCAGCTTTTTCGACATCGTAATCACATTTTTGTAAAATTTTCTGAATAATGTTTTCTACATCTTCGCCCACATAACCCGCTTCAGTAAGCGTGGTAGCGTCAGCAATTGTAAACGGAACATCCAGCAAACGCGCTAAGGTTTCAGCCAGTAGCGTCTTGCCCGAACCGGTTGGTCCAATCAGTAAAATATTACTTTTTGCCAATTCAACAGAATCTTTTTTAGACTTACTACGTAGCCGCTTATAGTGATTATAAACAGCTACTGCCAATATTTTTTTTGCCCTTTCTTGGCCAATTACATAACCATCAAGCTCTTCTTTTATTTCTTTTGGCTTAGGTAGTTTGTTACTACCAAAAGACGATTCTTCCTCTTGCAACTCGTCTTTAATTATGTCGTTACAAAGCTCTACGCATTCATCACAAACATATACTGAGGGCCCGGCAATAAGTTTTCTTACCTCATGCTGGCTTTTACCACAAAAAGAACAATAAAGTAATTTTTCACTGTCTTTGCCGTTTTTATCATTACTCATAAATCAGCTCCTGCAAACATCAAAATCACATTTTTACTTTCTATAAAACCAAGCATATCTAAATACCTAAAAAATACCAAGCTTTTATAGATCAGAACCAGTTGATCTAGTCGTTAATACTTTATCAATCAGCCCGTAACTTACGGCGTCATCAGAACTTAAAAAATTATCTCTATCCGTATCTTGCTGAACTTTTTCAAAAGGCTGCCCGGTATGATGAGCCAAAATTCTATTCAGCTTATCTTTAATTAAGAGTATTTCTCTGGCATGAATATCAAAGTCAGAAGCCTGCCCCTGAAAACCACCTAATGGCTGATGAATCATCATTCTAGAATGCGGCAAACAATAACGTTTGTCTTTAGCACCACCTGTTAACAGCAATGCTCCCATGCTGGCTGCCTGACCTATACATAAAGTACTTACATCGGGCTTAATAAATTGCATGGTGTCGTAGATTGACATACCTGCAGTTACAGAACCACCTGGAGAATTGATATAGAGATGGATATCTTTATCAGGATTTTCCGACTCAAGAAAAAGTAACTGAGCAACAACCAAGTTAGCCATATAATCTTCAACTTGACCAACCAAAAAAATGACTCGCTCTTTTAAAAGCCTTGAATAGATATCAAAAGACCGCTCGCCTCTGGCAGTTTGCTCTATAACGATAGGCACTAACCCACCCGCTGCTTCCAAAGCCTTCGCTTGATTCATTACATGCTGTCTATACATTTTAAAACCTTATCGTTGCTGCTTATCCATCACATCAGTAAAATTAACAGTCTCATCAGTTACTTTAGCTTGCGCGACTAACCACTCGACTACTTGATCTTCCAAAACCATTTGCTGAACTTCATTTAAACGAGTTTCATCAGAATAGTACCATGCTACTACATCTTCAGGTCGCTCATAACTTTTCGCCATCTCTTCAATAGTAGACCGTACTTTAGTGCCATCTAATTCTATCGCTTTATTTTGAATAATTTCGCCTAAAATCAACCCTAATGATACCCGACGTTTTGCCTGTCCTTCGAATACGTCTCTAGGTAACTTTAAGTCTTCCAGCTTCATTTTCTGTCTTTTAGCTGTTTCAATGTAAGGCTTCATCAACAATTCGACTTCAGCATCAACCAGCGTATTGGGTACTGTCAATTGAATTTTCTCACACAAAGCATCCATAACCGATGTTTTCAGCTTGCCACGCAACGCTTGCTCCAACTCTCTTTCCATGTTATTTCTAACGTCAGCTCGAAATGATTCAACCGAACCATCTTCAATACCGTAAGCTTTAACGAATTCTTCATCAATTTCTGCGAGCACAGGCTCTTCAACCTTAACAACATCCACGTCAAATTCAGCAACTTTACCAGCCAACTTTTCATTACCGTAATCATCTGGGAAAACTAAACTAAAGGCTTTATTGGCGCCAGCAACTAGCCCCATCAAATTATCTTCGAACCCTGCAATCATTTTTTTTAAGCCTAGAACAACTTGAAAATCGTCCACTTTACCATCGGTAAAATTTTCACCTTCAGAGGTACCTGAAAAGCTTATGGTGACATTATCATTCTCTTGAGCAGGACGCTCAACCAGTTGCCAAGTTTGTTTTTGAGCTCTTAACTTCTCAATCATATCCTCAACATCGGCATCTTTAACAGTTGCAACAGGACGAATAACTTCTAACTTATCAATGCCATCTAATGAGATCTCAGGATAAACTTCAAACACAGCGGTATACTTAAAGCCGTCCGTTTCATCCAAAGGTTCGATGTAAGGATGACCGGCAGGTTTTAAATCCTGACCCTCCAAGGCATCATAATAAGTGTCTTTGATCAAATCATTGGCTATCTCACCACGAACGCGATCGCCAAACATCTTCTTAACAACTTGATGCGGCACTTTTCCGGGACGAAAGCCATCAACTTTAACTTCACGCGCCAACGACTTCAAACGCTCGGCCATTTTTTCCTGAACAACGGCTTCAGGCACGCTAACAGTCATTTTTCTGCTTAATTCTGATGTCTTTTCGACAGAAACTTGCATTTCTTTACCTCACACGTTTATTAAGAATTTATTATGAATACCGATGGACGGACTAAATACTGCTGAAGATAGAGCAAGATATTGCTCTATTATTTTAGAATGGGGTGGTGCGAATGGAGAGACTCGAACTCTCACAGGATAACCTACTGGAACCTAAATCCAGCGCGTCTACCAGTTCCGCCACATTCGCACTTTAATGAACGAGCTATTATAGTGAGTAGTGCCTTATATAACAAGCTAATATTCACAAACCACGACAGAATTAAATATTCACCGACACATCAAAGCCCAAAAGCTTAATCTCATTGGCAAATGCATTTAATATTTCAACTGACAAAGGCTTTAAAAGACTAGCCTCTGGCTGCTGTGAAGGCCTAGCTATGGTATACAGCATAATTTGCTGTAATTTGCACCCGGCATTCTTGATATCCCTTAACAAATCCAGATATGAATCTTTTTCCCTATCGGTCAGACCTCGATTATCATAATCCAAGAAACACGATTGAAGCTTGGTTTGGCACAAACTGACCGAAAGCATTAGATTTTTCAGGCTAGCCTTGCAGCTTTGGGCAGTATTATTAATTAAAGACCTGCCTTCTTCAGTAGCACTATCCACTTTAAACCAGACTTCTCCGCCATAAGCACTTAAAATCTTTAAACCATCCTGAACCTTTGGCAAATGCACCAAACTACCATTAGTGATCAAAACATAATGACAGTATGGAAATACCCCTTTTTCAGTGGCCACTTTGCCTATCAACTCCACCGCACGTGCAAATTCTTTTAAACTGGTCGGCTCACCATTTCCGGCAATTGCAATATCCTTAATCACTCGCTTATCTACATCGACATGAAAACGCTCGTAAAAATCACCCGTTAATACGTCATCAAGAAAAAACCTTAATTCATCTTCCAATAACGTAAAGTCCATCACTGGTGCGGCACCTATTTTTAGGTTTTCAATCTGGCAGTAGATGCAGCGCCAATTGCAAGCGTTATTGGGGTTAAAATTGATGCCAATAGATAAACCGCCCATACGCCTCGAAATGACAGGATAAACATACTTTAACCCAACAACATCAGAACAATGATTAGTTGTTGTTAACTTTGACATCATAACTCTACTTTGAAATAATTTTTCTGATACCCCTATTCTACGGGGTTGTGACTTTTTAATTTTAATATTTTAAACCTAAAAAAACCACTAAGTCAGTGCCGTAAAATAAGACAAAAAAATCATAATTGACTTTAAAATTAAAATTTAAACAATAAATTTTAAATGCTGTTTTTAAACTTAATAAAACCAAAAAAAATCTAAAACATTACAAAACCAGGCAATAAGAATTTATTGCTATTGCAAAAAATACCCCTATAATCGATTAAAACAACTGTTTAATACGATCGTTTAAATGAAACATTCAAATGCTATCGAACCGGTTTCTGACCGACTGATTCATGCTGCCGTGGAAGTTTTTGCCGAATACGGTTTTCGCGACGCCACCGTGCGTGACATATGCTCCAGAGCCAACGTCAACGTCGCTTCCGTCAACTACTATTTCCGTAGTAAAGAAAGCCTTTATACACAAGTACTCGCTTTTTCTTTTCGGGAAGCTAATCGACTCTATCCTCAAGATGCGTTTCTCGAAAAAAATATCCCCTCTGAACAACGACTCACATTATTCATTAGAAACTTCCTTAATAAACTAATGGATGACAGTCACTTAGGGCTGCATAGTAAGCTCATTACCCGTGAAATAGCTGATCCTACCAAGGCTTTAGATGATATTTTAAAAGTCGAAATTGTTCCTCAAATAAACTTACTCGAAGAAATAATACAACCCATTATTGGCATAAAAGCTGATAAATTGACCATCCAACGATGCCTTCTGGGAATTTATGGTCAATGCCTCATGTTTAAACACTCTCGATCAATTATTGACCGCCTGTATCCTGAATTAATTGCCGATCATTCTGCCATAGAAACTTGTGCTGAACATATCGCACAGTTCTCAATAGCCGCCCTTACTCAAATTGCCCACCAACAAGAGAAACCAACATCATGAATCACGTAGCCTTAAAAATGCTCATGGGTGATAAAGGAAAATATATGGGCATCATAATGGGGCTTACGTTTGCTTCATTAATCATGACCCAACAGCCCGCTATTTTTGTTGGACTCATGTCAAGGTCATACAGCTTTATATCCGACGTTGGCCTGCCCGATATCTGGGTGATGGATTCAAAAGTCCAATTTGTTGATGACATCAAACCCTTACAAGACACCGAACTTTATCGAGTAAGGGGTATTTCAGGCGTGGAATGGGCAACGCCCATGTACAAAGGTTTACTCAAAGCGCGTCTGACTGATGGTACTTTTCAAACCTGTATCGTCGTTGGCTTGGACGATGCCACTTTAATTGGTGGCCCACCCGTCATGCTGGAGGGGAAAATTGCAGATTTACGTCGAAGCGATAGCGTGATAGTCGATATAGACGGCGCCCGTGATAAATTGGGCAAACCCTCATCCATACCTGGTGGTAAACCGATACCACTCAAAATAGGAGACACTTTAGAGCTGAATGATCGCCGTGCGATAGTCGTTGGCATTGCCAAAGTCACGCGCACTTTTCAATCTCAACCTGTAGTCTATACCACGTATTCAAGAGCTAAAAGTTACGCACCTAGGGAAAGGAAGCTGTTATCTTTTGTTTTGGTAAAAGCAAAAAAAGGAGAAAACCTTACCGATCTGAGCCACCGCATTCATGAGGCAACCGGACTGGCGGCTTATACACAAGCTGAATTTAAAGAGCTAACTTATGAATACTTTATGCATAATACCGGCATCCCCATTAATTTTGGCATTTCAGTACTGCTGGGTTTTATCGTAGGTGCGGCTATAGCCGGCCAGACTTTTTACAATTTTACCTTGGAAAACCTGCGCCAGTTCGGCGTTCTTAAAGCCATGGGCACCAGTAACCTGACATTACTCCGCATGATTTTGTTACAGGCCGTTCTAGTAGGCAGTATAGGCTATGGACTAGGCGTGGGTTTAACGGCTTTATTCGGCTACGCCATGCGCCATACTATTCTGGCCTTTAAGTTTCCTTGGCAACTATTGCTATTCAGTGGCGCAGGAGTCAGTTTAATCTGTATCTTTGCCGCAATGATTAGCATACTGAAAGTAATTCGATTAGAACCCGCTATTGTTTTTAAAGGCTAACCCATGAGCTTAGCCGTACACTGTAAAAACGTAACCAAAATTTATGATACTGGCGGACAAAAAGTGACAGCGCTTAATCGTATCGACCTTGACATCAACATAGGTGAACTCATGATGCTGGTCGGGCCTTCGGGCTGTGGAAAGACTACTTTGATTTCTGTCATTGCCGGCATTCTCGATCAAGATGAAGGCACCTGCGAATTGTTCGGTGAAAACTTGCGCAATCTGTCCGGCAAAGATAAATTAAATTTCAGGGCTCGCAATATTGGCTTCGTGTTTCAGGCCTTTAACCTCCTGCCATCTCTAAATGCTGCAGAAAACGTATCCATTCCACTCATTATCAATGGCATGAAACGAATTGAAGCAGAACGAAAAGCCGTAACCATCTTAGAACAAGTGGGCTTGGGAGAGCGCTGGAAATTTTTACCCTCACAACTTTCCGGCGGACAACAACAGCGAGTAGCAATTGCCCGAGCTTTGGTTCATAACCCAAGACTGATAGTCTGCGACGAACCAACAAGCGCACTGGATCATGAAACCGGACAAAACGTAATGTCCATGCTTAAAGATGTTGCCATGCATAAAGACCGCACTTTAGTCATTGTCACCCATGATTCACGTATTTTTAACTTTGCTGACCGCGTTGCAGAAATGGATGACGGACAAATTATTAATGTTAAAGGCGAAGGGTAAAAAACTAAAAACACGCTTTTCTTTCCTATTGCCCTTAAAACTTTTATTTTTTACCTAGAAACATAACTATGCAAATCAAATACACATTACCAATACTAGCGATTGCCGGAATTGCATTTGCCGCTTTCTCGGTAATCAACAGCAATCAACCCACACCCATTGCATCAGCGGTTACTGAACCAGCGGCAGGCCCCTTTAAATCTTATATAGCCGGTGCCGGCATTGTCGAAGCACAAAGTCAAAATATCGCTATCGGCACGCCCTTGCCTGGTATTGTAAAAACCGTAACCGTCAAAGTGGGAGACCACGTCAAGAAAAACACGCCGCTCTTCTATATCGACGACCGTGACGCACTTTCAACGCTCGCCATTAAAACAGCAGACCTGGTTAAAGCAAAAGCTGAAGTTGCCGTCGCAAAAGCCAACCTGAGTGATGCTAAATCATTAAACGATTTAGCAGAAGCAGTAACCGACAGACGAGCGATCAGTACAGAAGAACTGCTTAAACGACACAACTTTATGATGATAGCCAAAGCGAGACTGGAAAGCGCCGATGCGTTAGTACAACAAGCAGAGGCCAATATTGATGATGCTAAAACGACTTTAAAGCGACTGATCATTATAGCCCCTGTAGAGAGCCACGTATTACAAGTCAATATTCGACCCGGTGAATTTGCACAAGCGGGTGTTCTTAATACACCCCTAATGGTATTAGGCGACCTCGAGCAAGTCCATGTTCGAGTCGATATAGATGAAAACGATGCCTGGCGCTTCGATAAAAACAGCAAGGCGGTCGCCTTTTTGCGCGGTAATCGAGACTTCAAGGTTGACCTAAGCCTCGCCTATGTTGAACCTTATGTTGTACCCAAAAAATCACTGACAGGCGATAGTAATGAGCGGGTTGATACGCGCGTATTACAAGCGCTTTATAGATTCGATCGTAAACAACTACCTATTTATGTAGGCCAACAAATGGACGTCTTCATTGAAGCGCAAGATTACTCTACCCACAAGGAATCAGAAAATGCTCAAGACTCTAAAGGCGCATTATGATCCGCAATCGCATCCTACTTTTTTTAACCTTACTGGTTTCTGGATGTACAGTAGGACCTGACTTCAAACCACCCATTGTTTCCGTTCCCAAGCAATGGACTGATGACCCAACAATCAATCGAGCAGCGATACCGCAAGCGCAACAAGATCAATGGTGGAAATCTTTTAAGGATCCCGTCCTTGACCGACTGATTAATGACGCCATAGTAGCCAATTTGGATTTAAAGCAAGCATTAGTCAGAGTTAAAGAAGCACGCGCACAACGCTGGATAACTATAACTGCCGGCTTACCTACTATCACGGGTAAGAGCACAGCCAGTAGACGCTTAAATAATTACTCATCAAGCACACAAGCTGGTGGCACATCCTCAACCGGTGGCGGCGGCTTTGGTTTTGGCGATCAAGTTGTTAATATCTTCCAAATGGGCTTTGATGCACAGTGGGAAATGGATTTCTTTGGTGGCATCCGGCGTGGCATAGAAGCCGCAGATGCCAATGTCGACAGTGAAGTAGAAAACAGTCGAAACGTATTAATTACCCTATTAGGGGAAGTCGCCAGCAACTATATTCAGTTACGCGCCAACCAACAACTCATTGCCATTACGCAAGAAAACCTGGATTCTCAACAGGAAACAGCACGGCTGACAGAAATCCGCAAGCTGGCCGGCTTCGCCAGCATGCTGGAAGTTGCTCAAGCTCAATCTCAGGCCGCTACGACGGAATCATTCTTGCCTACCTATAAAACTGTCGTTCAACAATCAATCCATTCACTTGGCGTATTGCTTGGCAGGCATCCGGACGCACTCGCTATTCGACTTGATAAACCTGAAGCAATTCCGGCTATGCCCACAATAGTATTATCAGAGCTACCCTCGGAACTGTTATTGCGCAGACCTGATATTCGTCAGGCCGAACGAAAAATTGCCGAAGCCAACGCTAACGTTGGCGTAGCAACTGCCGAACTTTACCCAAGAGTCAACCTGTCAGCATTTCTCGGCCTGCAAAATACGCGCATCACAGACTTTACCCCCATCGGTAAATCTTGGTCTACGGCATCATCATTAACCTTACCCATTTTTAATTGGGGAAAAATTAACGCCAATATCAAAAGCAAACAAGCCCAACATGAACTGGCTTTTCTGTCCTATCAATCCACTGTTTTAACTGCATTTAAAGAAGTAGAAGATGCACTCGTTGCCTATATGAATGAACTGCAACGACAAAAATCACTTACAGAAGCCGTTTCCGCAAGCCAACTCGCCGTAGAAATGGCAAATGAACGTTATAGCAATGGATTAACCATGTTTCTGGATGTACTTCAAGCGCAAGAAGCTCTCTTCCAAACC
>Ga0265593_1000916_pt1 | contig 14732 bp, 23 predicted proteins | sample saktaG_8_FD_190136 | JGI IMG/M metagenome (GOLD analysis project Ga0265593, IMG submission 190136) | Saline water microbial communities from Sakinaw Lake, British Columbia, Canada - sak_2011_5_24_36m | ecosystem: Environmental > Aquatic > Non-marine Saline and Alkaline > Saline ...
TATTTTTAACGGTTTCAACAGCATCTCTTACATAATTAGTTAATCTTGCTAATTTAAGTCTTGTTGCAAATGAGTCTTTATCTTCGTTAAAAAATGGAATTATATAGTCAGTTGAAGTATCAAATCCATTATAAAAAGAATTCGTTAGCTCTAATTGGTGTCTATAATCAAGAACTTCTTGACTATCAAAGTTTGGATTATTCATTATAAGCCTTTTTGATTGTATTATATCAAATAAATTAAGTTAATCTAAACGTAGAAATAGTAGTTTTAGGAAGTATAGGAAATAGATAAGCTAATGGATATGTAGCAGCATCAGTCCAGTCATCTACAGTAGCAGCTCCACTAAACTTCTCAGGTTCTCCACGCTCATTATACGCATGTTGTTCTAAAGCTTTAACAGTCTTAGGGCATAATGTTGTGTTATATAGTACAGTATTTTTATCAAAACAATTATTTGTAATGTTAACACGATCCTTAACAGCAGGATTTCTAGAGTTTACTGATACCTTAAAACCAGCCTGTCGTAACATCTGAATATCTGATTGACTTGCTGAAGTCTTTTGTGCGTTTCCTGAAGCGTCTGGAATTATAGTAATAAGTTTGTTTGGATACTTTTGTTTTATGTTTTCAATAATACCTTTAGTATCATTTGATGTAAACTCATCTACACCAACTAAAGAGTTTAAACCTGTTTTAATATAAACTACAGAACAGCAACCTCCAATATTAAAATCTTGACCAATTATTAGTTCTGGAGTATTGTTAGTAATTGTTATACTTGATGAGTGTCTGTCTCTATTAAAGTATGAATAAACAGAGCCTGTTGTAAGGTTTATAAATTCACCATTTAAGTAGGCTTGCAATAGATTATCTGGATATTGATCTTTTAATGTTTGAATATAATCAAGTGGTAAGAAAATATTGTCAGTAGTTTTAGCTTTTATTAGCCTTTTAGAATCATCTGACTCTTCAATAAATATTTTATAAGCTGCTCTGAAGCCTTCAGGTGTAGTAGCAATAACGAATTGTCTATAATTACCAACCCTTAACCTACCTAATAGCTTTATGAATGCCATATAAGCTATCTCAGACTTTGTAGTATCAAACTCATCAGCTATAACCCAAGCAGCATTGATACCAATAAGTCTTTCATAGTTTTCAAGTGATTTACATATAATTCTTGTAGGTTCTTTAAGATAAAGTGTAAATATCATGTCAGATTTATTAAAATCATACTTAATATTAAACTCAACTAAGGCTTTAATGATTTCTGGAATTAGAATTTGAGTAAGTAATGGGTAGTTAGGTTCTGTGATAATGCCATCGCATCCTGGATTATCATTAGCTAGAATAATTGCTTTTCTAGCTACAGTATAAGTTTTACCTGACCCAAAGCCTGCTACAAGACCTAATATCTTTGATGTTTTGTCAGTTAGTACTTCATATTGATGTTTTAATAGTCCAATATTAGCCACTATGTCTAATCCTACTTCTTTTTGTAATTACATTGTACTCTTTAAAAAATTTGATGTTAGAATAAGGTATGTCAAGAGCTTTATCAATGTATTGATGGATGTCAGAAACTCTCAGATCTTCTAATCTCTTTATTATAGAACCTCTAGAAAATGGTGCGCCAATAAATATTAAAAAATCTGCAGTATTTATATAGTTACAGTCAAAAATCTCTAATAGAGTATAGGTATCATCAATCATACACTATTATATTACAATTACTATTAAATTTGAATAAAATTGATAGAAAGTTCTTTAGAAGGCTCTTCACTTTTATCTTTAGAATGATAATTAGCTAAATACCACTTAGCAAATGTTCTATCGTTAGCAAATCCTTGTCCAACTACCCATTGTTCACATGCGTTTGTTGCAGAATCTATGAGCATTCTATAATCTTCATTGATTTCGCGTCTCTTTAATAACGTTACCCAATCAGTATTAAGCCAATAATGTAAATGTGTTATAGTTTTTGGTGTTTCTTCATCGTCAAAAAAGTCATTTAAAAGCTCTCTTAGTCTCTCAGAAGAATGCCAATCAGCAAGTATGCGATCACTAAATTTTTTCATTTTTTTTTCCTTTTTTGTACTTTTTTTATATTGTATCATAAAATAATAAAGTACAATAATGACAAAAAGTACAATATTTGCATACTGGTATAAAACATACTATTATTGCAGTTATTATATAATAACTATAATAAATAATTAGTTTTCATTAGAATATTTAATTGTACTTTTGTACTAAAATTGTACTAAGTACAAAAGTACAACGTTTTAATCAATTCTTAATAAAATGTGTGTTATTATTCTTATGTTAGAGAGTTTTGTTGAGATAATAGAAGATAATGGGACTATCTTCTATGTAGTAATTATATCTTAAGTCCCTTTAATATACAATTAAAGGATAAAAATGAAGGCATGGACTGAAGCAATTAGGTTAAATGATACTTATGGTTGGAATGTCATTCCTATGTACTATATGCATAGAGATGAGAAAGGCCAAAAACATGTAAAGTTAATAGATTGGCAACAATACAAATCAGAACCTTATAATCTAGCTAAATGGGAAGAGAAATATAAAGCATTAGCAATAATAACAGGAAAGATATCAAATCTTACTGTACTTGACATAGACTCTGAAGAAGCTATGAACACATTATTAAATCAACTAAACAAACATAAAGTAACTGATTTATCTAATTATGTAGTAAAAACGTCAAAAGGTTACCAATTATTTTATGAGTATGAACCAAATACTAAAACAAGAATAGGTATTAAAGACAAAATAGATTTCTTAAGTGGTGGTATAACATTTGCACATTCAACTAATCAAGGTTATGATGTTATAAAAGACTATAGACCTGGTAAAATGCCTCAAGATTTAAAGTCACTTATTTTAGATGATGAATTTGAATTTGAAAGTGAGAGTACTAGAACATTTGAACAAGCATTAAGAGAGAATTCAGACTTACCATATAAAAACCCAATAAATGAGTTATTAAAAACATTCATAGACTCAGGAAAAGTTGGCAGAAACATAAAAGCTGAATTAGAGAAAGTGTTCTGTACTAAAGAATATAAAAACTATACATTAGATGATTTCTCAAGACAAGGACAGATTCATTCTAGCATGTTATATGTAGCAGGAATAGTGGCATCGAATCCTACAGTAGATAAAGAGTTATATATAGATTTCATGCATAACTGGGCTAAAAAAGTAGCAAAAATCAAAATAGACCATAAAGAACAGCAACTAATTGAAAATAGAATAAAAGCTGGTCTTAATTATTTTAGATATGATGACAACTGGAAGTATAGAAGTACTCTATTAAACGATTTACAGGCTGCTGCTACATCTGCAGGAATTATAATATGGAGAGATATATCAGATGAGAAATATGTTATCTACACACCTAAACAAAACAGAATTCTTAGGTTGTCTAAACCATCATTTAAGGAACAGCTAGTGTATCTACATAATTCAGAAGATCCACAATCTCAAATTAAATTAGCTGATATTGACCCATCAACACTACCATATAAATTTGAGACTTTTAATCCTACTGTAGATGATGAGTTTTACACTAATGAATATGGTGAAGACATGCATAATAATTTTAAACGGTCTAAAATGCTTTCATTATTTCAAGTAGCTCAACCACAAAAAGAATTACCAGACTTTATTGGAAACTTATTACATCATATTTATCCTATACCACAAGAAAGATCACTATTTTTACACACATTAGCATACCATATGACATATCTACAACCAAGTCCTACTACATATATTTTAACTGGTAAATCAGGTACAGGTAAAAACACACTATTACAAACTATTTTAGGTGAGATTTATGGTGATATGTATCTTAGAATAACAGCAGAAACATTGACTGGTAGATTCAGAAATGCACTTAAGAACAAATTATTAGTATTTATTGATGAGGTTTCTGAGAAAAGTCATAAGCCATCTGAACGTGGTTCTATACATAATGTTATAAAACAAGTAGTAGCTAACAAAGATATTACAATAGAGTCTAAAGGTAAGGATGAGACTACATATCCTAATCATGCTTTATATGTTATGGCTTCAAATAAAGATGTTCCATTTAAACTTGAAGAAGGCTTCGACAGACGTATAAATATTACTAAAACTAAGGACGAGAACATTAGAGATCTTAGTTGGTTTCCTAATGATTTATCTACACAAGAAATAGATGACCTTATTTTATCTGAAGTGCCAGAATTTATAGCTTATTTAGCTTCTATAGAACTAGATCATAAATTATGGAGTAGGACTATTGATAATGAACAGCGTAAAGGTCTAATAAATGCATCAGTAGGAATAATAGATCAATATGTTATGGCAATATTAGAACAAGATGTTGAATTATTAATTGATCTTGACTATGACTTTGGACATTTCTATGAAGAGAGAATTATTAGAGACGGCAAATCTCACATTTTTATATCAGAATTGAAAGACCAGCTAGGAGATCTATCAAGACCAATATCAAAAGCGCTTAAAACTGCTGGATTGATATACAAAAAAGTTAATAACCAAAGAGCTATAATAGTAAATCCTAGAGGAACTGAAAAAAGTTTTAAACCTGAGATTTGAATTTAAACAAACTTTAATATTATCTATAATATAATTCAATATTGGAACAGTACGATGCCATCTAAAAGAAGTACAACATACTAATCAGATCATAGAATCTAAAGGAACACAAAATGATTATTACAAACGCTAAATTAAACTGGACTGCAGTTAAAACAACAAACGCACTTTCTGGAAAATACCAAACAGACTTCTTTCTTGAAAACGACGCTGCTATTGCATTAACTGAAAAAATTGATGCTGCATGGAATGAATATAAAGGATCTACTAAGAAAGCACAATCTCTTTCATATTCATATGAAACTGATGAAGATGGAAACGAAACTGGTAGAATAAAATTTAAGGCTTCACAATCTCCAAATTCTAGAGATGGAAAATACACATTTGAAGTAAGAGTATATGATGCTAAAGCTAATTTAATACCTAAACAACAAATACCAAATATTGGTAATGGGACAGTTGCTAACTTAGACATTTCAATTTACCCATATACATTTCAAAGTAACAAAGGAATTAAGTTAAATCTTAATGGAATTCAAATTATTAAATTAGAAGAATTTAGTAATGGACCAGACTTCTCTTCTCAAGATGAAGGTTATGTGAGTGAAAACAGCTTCGTGGCTGCGCAAAATCCAAACCTGTAATAAAACATACACTACGAGGCATTAAAATGTCTCCTAGTGCTCTCTATAATTCAATAAACAATATAAGGAAGTAACATGATTAAGATAGATAATTACATAATTAGGAGAATTGATAACTATAATATAATAGTTCATAAGGATTTTGGTAAAAACAAAAGAGATGAGTGGAATATGGATGGAATGATTACATACCATGAGAACGTTAAATCAGCATTAAAAAATGTTAGAAATAGATTACAACAAAGTATAGTAAAAGATTCTATAGATGACCAATTAAAAGCAATAGAAAAATTGGATGATAAATTTCTTAAGGAAGTTGAAAGAGTTTCACAATGTATAAATATCTAAAAATATGGGAAGAACTTGATTTTGACAAATCAAAACCAATAATGTTCGACACAGAAACTATAGGATTAGGTGGAAAAACTAGATTAGTTCAATTAAGTCAAGGTGACAATGTTTATATTTTAGATTGTTTTTATATGTCTGTTGAAACTATAAAGCATTATTTATATGATACACATTTAGTTTTACAGAATGCTGGATATGACTTTTCTTGTGTAGATTTTCAAGGTTGGTTACCTAAAAAGTTTGATGACACTTTATATATGGCTAGACTATATTATCCGTATTTAGATGCATTTAATTTAGGAGCTTTATTAGCAAATATAGGAATAAAAATACCAAAAGATCAAGGAAATTCAGATTGGTCTAAAGTATTAGATTTACAGCAGTTAGAATATGCAGCTAATGACGTTATACAACTACAGAAATTATATGATGCTATGCAAGACATATTAGATCAGTTTGTGTATAAATTAGATATGTTAAATCTTAGATATGCATTACAATATCAATTAGTTGGTTGTCCAATTAGACAAAGAGCATTAGTTTCTGAAAGAAATAAAATAAGAAAACAACTAAAACAGTTAGAAAGTGAACTACCTGCTGATTTAAATGTAAATTCACCTAAACAAGTGTGTAATTTTGTAGGAACTACATCATCATCTTCAGATATTTTGAAAGAATTAAACACAAAAGAATCTAAATTAGTATTAGATGCTAGGAGTTGCTATAAAAAATTATCATTCATTGAAACATTTGACAACACAGTTAATAGAGTTTATGGCTTTTTTAATCCTTCAGGAGCTATTTCAGGACGTTGGAAGTGTAAATCTATGCCTGCAGCTAATATTAACTCTATGAATTTACAACAATTTCCAAATTCTTTAAAGCATTTAGTTGGTTTTGACGATGAGAGACGTCTAGTTTATTCAGATTTTAGTGGATTAGAGATACATACAATAGCATTAGTTATGAAAGAAGAGAAAATGCTAAAATTATTAGCAGAAGGTGCTGATTTACACACTGCTACAGCACAATTAATCTATAATAAGAAAGAAATAACAAAATTAGAAAGAGGTATTGCTAAAGGTATAACATTTTCTGCTGCGTATGGTGGAGGTGCACCAATGATGTGTGAATTTATAAAATCTATGACTGGTATTAGTATTTCTGTACAAGAAACTGCAGTACTTAGACAAAAATGGTTAGATGCATATCCAAATATCAAGAAATTTCATAACATGATGGGAGAATTAATACGAAATAAGAGTTATATCATTGTAGAGTCATTAAATGGTCGTAGAATGAAGGCTACATCATATAATCAAGCTATAAATCTACCTTGTCAATCTACAGGTGCAGAAGTTACTAAACTAGCTATTCATTATCTATATAAAGCCTTACCTGAAGTCAGAATGTGCAACACTATTCATGACTCATTTTTATTAGAATGTGAAAATGAAGAAGAGGCTAATATACAAGGTAAAATATTAGTTGAATGTATGGCTAAAGCATTTTTAGAGATAGCTAAAGTTGTAGGTGTAGACTATATTCATATGAAAAATGAATATGAAGTTTTAAGTAATTGGGGAGGTGAACATTGAGAGCTCTAATAGATGCAGATTCACTACTATATTCTAGTTGTTGTAAGTTTCAAAATGTAAATCCATTTGATGAAACTAAGGTAGACGTAGACATTGAGATGCTTAAATACGCATTTAAACAGAAAATAAGGTTTTTATTAGAAAGAATAAAATGTAAAGATTATATTTTATTTATCAGTGGTGAAAAAAACTTCAGATACTCAATTTTCAAAGACTATAAAGCCACTAGAAAATCTTCTGCTAGACCATTAGGTTTAACTGAGTTAAGAGAATATTGCTCAGATAATTTTAACACTATTCTATGTCATAAAGCTGAAGCTGATGATTATGTAGTTGACTATAAATTAAACAATATGGAAGACTTGTTAGTTGCTATAGACAAAGATGTGCTAAATTCAGTAGAAGGTACACATTATAACTATTGGAAAGAGGATTATGTGTCAATAGATAGAGTAACTTCTATTCAATGGCCGTATCTACAGACATTAACTGGTGATGGTGCTGATAATATTATAGGACTTAAAGGTGTTGGACCTAAAACAGCTAAAAAATTACTACAGGATGTAGAAGACACTAAAATTCTATGGGAAATAGTTGTAAATGAGTATAAAAATAGAAATAGAAGTAAAAAAGATGCAATAATGAACATGAGATTAGTGAGAATGGATCAATTTGACACTAAAACTAAAAAATTAGTGTTATGGAAAGAAGAATCTTAAACAAACTTTAATATTAACTATATTATAATCATTTTACAAAAACATAAAGGAATTAAAATGACAACAACACAAAAAATCTTACAAGAAAATCCGAATTTTGAATCTGTTACTTCTAAAGGAACTAAAGTTATTCTAAAAACTAATAACATTATTTCAGAATATGAATTTAAATATGAATTAGTTGCTAAAAAAGTTGCAATGCTTTTGAGACAAACAATATGAGAATTTGTGTATCTTCATTAAGTGGTCATAGGATAGATGAGTTATTAGCAGACTATATTGCTAAAGTGGTTAGAAATAGTGGTTTTAAAGTATATAGAAGACCTCTGGCGGATAAATATGACCTATTGTTATTAACTAATGGGCTAAATGAAACTGAAGAGTCTGAGGCTATAATTTCTAAATCTAAAAAAGTTCCAACTTTATATTTTTATGATGACTACACACTCCCTACTTTTAGTCATATGAAGACTATTTCACAATTTACTAACTTAGGTGATGCACATTTTCAAATATCAGAATTATCTGTTTTAGATGAGAGATTTGACAATGCTACTAGATTTAAGGTTAAGAGATACAATCAATGTTATTGGGGACATCCTAAGAAAGAACGGGAAGAATACTATAATAAGTATCTTGAAGATGCTAAAAATAATTTCTTTATAGGTGAATGGGAAAGGTTTGGGAACTCTAGAGTTAGAGAGTATGAAAGAAATATGAATAATTTGTACTCTTACATAAGTTTAGCTAAATATACACCTATATTTGGTGATATTCATCATAACGGTGTTAACATACCATTAAGAATATATGAAGCGCTTATGAATGGTGTGACTCCAATTATAGATAAAGACTTAATTGGCGATCAGAATTTTAAAATTGATAATAGATTATTAGTTTCATGTTTAGAAGACATAAAAGTGACAGATTTTAATGTTGCATATGACTCTATCATAGGTAATTTATCTGAAAAACGATATGAAGTATCAAAAAAATTAATGGAGATTATAAAATGTTAAATAATGAAAACAAAACAGTAGATGAGATTTTAGCTGAGAGAGCAAGACATTATGGGTCATACCAAAATGGAGTAGCAGTAAGAGCTACTATAGTAGAAGCTATGGTTAGTAAATATATCGAAACTAGAGATGTTGAAGCAGAGAAAGAAAACATTGAACTAATGAGAATAATGTTTTCGGATCTAGCACTTAAATTAATGAGATTTGCAGCTACACCACAATATGCTGATTCTTTACAGGATTTACAAGGTTATGCAAAATTAATTAATGATATTTTTCAAGGAAAGGACATTTACAATGAGAACAAGTGATATTAGAGATATTTTTTTAGATAAATTTAAAAAATCTGATTTTAATGAATCAGGTTTGTTAGAAATAGTAGGTGCTAGTTTTATAGCAGATGAAGAGTCAATATTTGGAACACCTAATATAGATTATATAGAAAAAGAGATTAGATGGTACAACTCAAAATCTAGAAATGTATATGATATGCATAATCCACCTAAGATATGGAAAGACATAGCAGACAAAGATGGAAATATAAATTCTAATTATGGTTGGTGTATATTCTCTTCTGATAATCATAGACAATACAATAGAGTTTTAGAACATCTCAACAATAATCCACATACTAGACAAGCTACTATGATTTATAATAGACCTACTATGCATGATGATAGTATTTCAAATGGTATGAGAGACTTTATGTGCACTAATGCTGTTAATTATGAGTTAAGGGATGATAGATTGAGTTGTGTAGTTCAGATGAGATCAAACGATTGTGTTTTTGGTTATAAAAATGATTATGCATGGCAATTACATGTATTAAAAAAGTTAGCAAATTCATTAAATGTTCAAATAGGTGATATTCATTGGCAAGTAGCTAGCTTACATATTTATCCAAGACATTTTGAGTTGATAGCATGAAACCATTTAGTCATCAGTTAGAAATAGCTGATGAGGCTTATGAGATAATTAAGAAGCATGGGTTAGTATATTTAAGTATGGAAGAAAGAACTGGAAAAACATTAACAGCTATTCTAGTTTGTGAAATGTCAAAAGCAGAAAATATTTTAATAATTACAAAAAAGAAAGCGTTAGATGGTTGGGATGACACAATGAGATCTTACAACATAACAAAATCATACACATCTATTAATTATGATTCTATTCATAAACTAAAAGGAAAAACTTTTGACTTAGTGATATTAGATGAAGCACATTCAAATCTTAGTGCATATCCTAAATTAGGTGAACGTGCAAAAGCTGTTATGCAGATAACATATAACTTACCTATTATTTATTTATCAGCTACACCATCAGCTCAAACATATGCACAGTTGTTTCATCAGTTTGCTATGACTAAATATAGTCCGTTTGCTAAATATAAAACATTCTATAGATGGTTTGATGATTATGGAATAATTGAAACTATGTTTTTACATGGCAGACAAGTTAAAAAATATAATAAAACTAAAGACTTTATGTCAGAAATTAGTCATCTATTCATAAGTTATACAAGAAAAGAACTTGGCTTTCAACATGAACCTAATGACATAATACATTTTATTGAACTAAGTGAAAGTACTAAATTAGTTTATAATGAGTTAAATAAGAAAGAGATGATATCAGATTTTGACTACATTGCTGATACTCCAATGAAATTGATGGTAGGATTACATCAACTAGAAGGTAGTACTCTTAAATGTGAAAATAGAGACATATTTTTAAATTCTAATGAGAAAATAAAGTATATAGAGGACACATGGTGTGATTCTAATGACTTAGTCATATTTTATCATTATAAAGCTGAAGAAAAGCTCCTCAAGAGCGTTTTCAAGAATGCTACTGTGCTGCAGGCGACTAGTTTTGCTGAGGGTGTAGACTTACATAAGTACAAAACACTTGTCATTTATAGTATGGACTTCTCAACTGCTAGATATTCACAAAGAAGAGCAAGACAATGTAATATGAATAGAAAAGAACCAATAGATGTACATTATCTATTAGTTAAAAATGGGATAAGTGAGACTGTGTATACTACAGTAGCTATAAATAAGAAAAACTTCATCAATAGTTATTTTACAAAAAAGGAACTATAATGAGTGAACAGAAGATACAAGCATCAATTATTAAATATTTAGAAAGTAATGGTGCTTATGTAGTTAAAGTAATAACTGCAAGTAAAAAAGGTGTACCAGATATTTTAGTCTGTTATAAAGGTAAATTTATTGGAATAGAAGTAAAAAGACCTGAAACTAAAACGAATGTGAGTCCATTACAGTCATATAATTTAAAAAAAATTGAAGAAGCTGGTGGACTTAGTTATGTTCTATGGGACATTAATCAAATTAAAGAACTTTTAAACAGTTCTATAATATAATTATAAAAGGAGAAATAAATGAACACATTAGATATATATGAACAATTAACATTAGCTTGGTCAAATGAAAGAGGTATAACAGTAAATGGTAAAGCTACTACACAAGCTTTAAAACTTGTATCAGAAGTAGGAGAATTAGCAGACAATATAATTAAAGACAGAGACTGCAGAGACGATATAGGAGACTGCTTAGTAGTTTTAACTAATTTAGCTAAACTAAAAGGTTATACATTAGCAGAATGTTGGGATAAAGCTTATAATGATATAAAAGATAGAAAAGGTTATTTGAATGAACATGGAAATTTTATAAAAGAAGGAGATACAGATGACAATTAGAGAAGCAATAATACCTTTAATAGAAAAAGGTATGTCTAAATATGCAATAGCAAAAGATTTAAATGTTCAACCTATTATGATAGACCATTATCTGACTAAGGATGTTATTTCTCCTAAATGGAGAATATGTAAAGCAATGTATGATAAATATGGTGTAGTAATAGAACCATATAATAAAGATGAGTTAACTGTTAATAATGAACAACAATTAATAGATTTCAATAATTCAATAATAGAAAAGGTAACTGATGTCAAGAATAGATTAAATACTGATAATATTTATGACAGAGGACTTTTAGACGAAGTTATCAAATTTTTAAACAAACTTTAATATTAACTATATTATAATCATCTTACAAAAACGTTATTTTAAAACTTACTGTTAACAAACACTCAGACCATTATGGTTTGAATGTTTAATAAATCTATATTAGTTGTTATGTTTTTTAGCTTTAGAGATTAAGTTTTGTCATCAGGATAAAATGGTTTGGTGCTAATATAGATTTATTAAGTTTTCAAAAACTAAAGGAGATTAAAATGTTTACAAAAAAAGATTGGTTAATTGGTTTCGTAGTAGTGCTGGCTGTACTTGCTATATCAGCAGTTTATAACACTTACTTTCCAGAGCAAGTATTAGTTAGATTTCATGAGTATTAATATGAAAACAAAATACTCACTAAATTCAAATATGAAAACATATTGGTTAAATACATCTAATGGTAATTATTATCATACAAAAAGTGGTAAAAGAGCATCAAGTGTAAAACAATGGATATTAAGAGGTAAAATATGAAAGTAGATAGAAGTAATAGGGAAAAGGATGCTAGAGGAAAGTTTATGAGTGATAGTAAAGATTATCAAATGAGCAGACCATACACTGAATTAGAAATAAGACTAATAAAAGAGTATGAGAAGAAAAAAGCAGAGAATAAAAATGTTTAATTATTCAAAATTGCCAAGTCCAGTTAGAAGTAGAATACGTATCTCTCTAAATGCACATAATATAGAGTATAAAAAAATATATGAAGAAAAAAATAGAAAAAATGGTAGTGAAATAACAGAATTACATTTGATTGAATTCATAACTAAAAATAAGAACACTAATCATATAGCTACTAGAGGTACTGTTATATGGTTTGAGAAGTTACTAAAAGGAATTAATGAATGGTAAGTAATAAATCTAACCAAGGTTATTTATTAGCTACGGGTATTCTAAACATTTATTCAGAAGATCATAAGTCTATAATGTCTAAAGAACTAATAGCTATCAGAAAAGATCTAAAAAATATAACTAGGTCTATTAAAATAGAGGGTGCAGACATTAGAGAAGAAATTAGAATTGCATGGAAGCATTTTAGTAGTTCTTCAGAAATCACATCGATATATGAGTTGAGTTTTGCTCTACAATTAGTAATTAAAAATCCAATAGTAAGAGACAGATTTTTAACTGAAAGATGTAGGAAGTTATCTAGAGAACATATGTTTAGTAAAGATACTGATGTAAAAAATAGTAAAATCTTAGTTAATGAATTTTATAGAACAAATATTAAGGAGAGTAATAAATGAAAGTAGAACTACTACACAATACACCTTTATGGGTATGTGCTAAAGCAATAAGAAAATGTTGGGCAAGTGAAGACAAGAGTGATACAGTTACTGTGGCTACTGGTTGTGTTGGGTGTTATGCCCTTGATAGTGATGGTAGTTGTTCTGAAAATGTACAAGATACTTGTAATAACTATGATAAATTCTATACTACTAAAGTTGCTGGTGATAAAGATAAAGAACTTATCAATAGAGTAGGAAATAAGAATAAGCATAAATCTACTCTTGAACATTTAGTATATACATTTGATGTAGATGGTATTAGCAGAGCTTGTCTTCAAGAACTAGCTAGACATAGAATAGCTTCTTACAGTGTTAAATCAAGTAGATATACACTTAAAGAGTTAAAAGATGCTACTGGAAATCTTAGTAACTTTATAGTAGGTGTTGGTAACTGGGATATAGATTACAACAATGTAAAAACCTTAGAGAGAGTACAAGAGATGTTACAAAGTGGTTTATCAAATGACTATGTTAAATTTATGTTGCCTGAAAGCTACAAAACTTCTTTAGTTATGACTATTAATGCTAGGTCATTACAAAACTTTATAGAACTAAGAAGTAGTAAGTCAGCATTATGGGAAATACAGAATTTAGCTAAAGCTATGTATGATGTAATACCTGAAGAACATAAGTATTTATTTGAAGATTTCGTTAATATTAAATAAACTTTAATATTAACTATATTATAATCATCTTACAAAAACATAAAGGAGTTTTATATGGAAAATATATTTATAGGTTTTGACTTAATGCTTGGAGCAGCTTTTGCACAGCTAATTGTAATGATCGTAATATTACTTATCACTGCAGTATCTATAGCTTTGTTTGGTGGTGACAAATGAATAAGATATTAATTGCATTCATACTATTCTTTGGTGGATTTAGTTATTACTTTATCCATCAATTAGATATGAAAGTTAAAACACAAGCAAAAGAAATAGAAAGACAACAGTTAGTAATAGCATTACAACAAACTGAGATAGATAGCATGAAACTAAGCAAACAAGACTTAAAGATGCTGAAGGACTATCGGTAGCATACCTAGTAAATACAGAAAGCTAGTATTAGCTATCTGTTGGACAGAGAGTGGATTAAAATACAATGTTAAACATCCTGACAGAGATACCATAGGTATAGCTGGTATCAAATATAAATTTCACAAAGATGTATTATGTAAAGTAAATCCAAACAGTATGTATGCATGTTACTTAGTACTTAAAAAGTATAAATTTAGCTTGAAACGATATAAGGGAACTAAAAATAATACTAAAAGTTATTATAGAACTCTTAGTATTTATTCAAAAATAAAAAAGGAGAATAAATGACAAATGAACAATTAAATGAAATATTAGAAAGCCATAAAAAATGGTTAAATGATGAAACTGGTGGAATTCGTGCAGACCTTGGAGGTGCAGACCTTAGAGGTGCAGACCTTAGCC
>Ga0265593_1000917_pt1 | contig 14727 bp, 14 predicted proteins | sample saktaG_8_FD_190136 | JGI IMG/M metagenome (GOLD analysis project Ga0265593, IMG submission 190136) | Saline water microbial communities from Sakinaw Lake, British Columbia, Canada - sak_2011_5_24_36m | ecosystem: Environmental > Aquatic > Non-marine Saline and Alkaline > Saline ...
TAACAGGTGCCAAAACAGCAAAGTCAACGCCAATTTTTTCAGCATGCTGTAATTCCTCAAGACTATGGCATGAAGCCGACACCCACAGATAAGCATGTGGTCGTTGCGAACAACGCAGCAAATCATGACTCGTTAAATGCAGTCCTTCTGCTTGATAAGCAGCACAAGGTTGATTCGCAGAATTGGTCATTAATATCACTTTTTGGTCACGACATCGCGGCACTGCGTAGTCAAAAAACTGCGTAGTTTCTAAACTAGAACTTGTTTTTAATCGCGCTTGAATGAGTGTGATATTTTGCTTAAGCAGCTCAGTTAATTGCTGTTGGGGAGAAAGCTTGCGGGTATCATCGACGATTGCATAATAAACAGGTAATCGAATTGCTGTAATGATTGGTTGATTAGCCTTTAAAAAAGGATAATCTTTGAGCAAATGTGGAGTAACCCAGCGTAACGGTTGATTTTCACAACATGTAACCTCACCTAAAAATTCATTTACCCAAAAAACATGCAAATGTACGATTAAGTCTGGATAACGATGATAAAGGGTTATTAAACGGCTAATTTTTTTAACAACAATACCAATTTCTTCCTGTAATTCACGTACTAAAGCCATTTCTGGTGTTTCATTACATTCTAATTTCCCCCCTGGAAATTCCCACAACCCACCCTGATGCGCTGACTTATGCCTCTGAGCAATTAAAATTTGCCCTTGAGCATTTTTAACAATACCCACTGCAACGTGCAGTGGAGGTGATGTATTCATGAGCGATTTATCAAATAACACGCGCTACAGTTAAGGAATGATAGGTAAATAAAATTGCTGGGCGGTAAAGGTAACGTCATTACCTTGGCGAGTCTGCTGCACATGAAATTTACCCGAAGCAAGAACAACTTGTTGATGATCATACATAATGAATGCCTGAGCTAAGGTCGCCTCAGAGCTACCTACAGCAGATAAATCAAAGGCAGAAACAGCACGAACTTTATGCTTATTAAGGTAATAACTATTAGTAACAAAACAAGGTGTAGTGACGCACCGTATACCATTATCTTGAAGGCCTACAACAACGCCAGCAATTAACGCAGGCGTTGCTGAACGATACGCTTGTTTCAATCTCATTACTGGCAAGGCAGTAAACGGTGCGATGGCTTTATTTAGCAAGGTGCCTTGTAATAAATGCGCTGACGACAACTCAATAGTTGGTTGGCTAAGCACCAGCGCCACATAACATTCAGTTTGCACCGTTCCATCGGGGCAATGCGTTACTTTTTTATTGACAGATTTAACAAAAATACCTCCACACAAAGGTGCGAGGCATTTTCGATAATCTTGTCGGAAGGTATAAAAATGATACGGATTAAAGTTATTAGTGGTTAAGGTTCTCTCTACAGAATGTTTTTGAGCTGCTTCAGTGTTAAATTGCTCAACTCCCCCCCACACATGCGTCGATGACACCAAACTAGTAGCCAGTAAGTAGCAAAATAACCGCATAGAAAAAAACATAACTATTTAAAGGTAAGGTTATTTAGCAGCAGGTTTAATTAAGCGTATGCCCAGCTCTTTTAATTGCTCATCACTGACCACGGCAGGTGCATTAACTAAAGGACATGCGGCTGATTGCGTTTTTGGAAAAGCAATTACATCACGAATTGAACTAGACCCCGTCATTAACATCACCAAACGATCTAAACCAAAGGCTAAACCACCGTGTGGTGGCGCTCCATATTTTAAGGCATCTAATAAAAAGCCAAATTTTTCCCGCGCTTCATCTTCTTTAATACCCAGAATATCAAAGACGGTTTTTTGCATTGCTGAACGATTAATACGAATTGACCCTCCGCCCACTTCAGTACCATTTAACACCAAATCATAAGCGCGCGAAAGTGCAGCACCAGGATTAGCAACTAACTCTTCTGTAGAGCAACTAGGTGCGGTAAATGGATGATGAATTGCAGAAAAGCGCTGTGCTTTTTCATCCCACGCAAACATTGGGAAATCGATAATCCATACGGGTTTCCAATCACCTTCAAGTAATTTTAAATCATGTCCTAATTTCACCCGTAAGGCACCCATCGCTTCATTAACAATGGTCGCTTTATCGGCGCCAAAGAAAATTAAATCTCCCGCTTGCGCTCCTGTTTTGACAAGTACATTTGCCCAGATTTCTGCTGAAGCGTACTTAACAATAGGTGATTGCAAGCCTTCAACGCCTGTAGTTAAGTCATTGACTTTAATGTAAGCTAAACCTTTAGCACCATAAATACTGACGTATTTAGTTAAATCATCAATATCTTTACGACTTAACTCGCCTCCTGTGGGTACGCGCATCGCCACCACTCGCCCCTCTGGATCATTTGCAGGGCCAGAGAACACTTTAAAATCAACAGACTGCATTTCTTCAGCAATATCAACTAATTCTAAGGGGATACGTAAATCTGGACGATCAATACCAAAGCGCGAAATGGCTTCTTGATATGTCATACGAGGAAACTGTGCGCCTAAATCAATATTAATGACCGTGGCAAATAATTGCCTAATCATTTCTTCCATAATGTCCATGATGTCATTTTCTGTCATGAACGACGTTTCAATATCTAACTGAGTGAATTCAGGTTGTCTATCTGCACGTAAATCTTCGTCACGAAAACAACGCACCACTTGATAATACCTATCCATGCCCGCAACCATTAAAATTTGTTTATACAATTGCGGTGATTGTGGCAGTGCAAAAAAAGTATTTTGATGAGTACGACTAGGCACAATATAGTCGCGCGCTCCTTCTGGCGTTGCTTTAGTTAAATAGGGTGTTTCAATTTCAAAAAAGCCATGATCATCTAAGAAGTTTCTTAAAACACGCGTTACGTCCCGACGTACCTTCATTTTTTCTTGCATTACCGTGCGACGCAAATCGATATAGCGATAACGTAAACGTAATTCTTCATTCACTTCAATATCGCTTTCTACAGGAAAAGGCGGCGTTTCAGATTCATTTAACACTTCAATATGCTGAGCTAATAATTCAATTTCACCTGAATACATGGCCAAATTAATAGTGCCGTCTGGGCGAGAACGAACGATACCGCTTACTTTTAATACATACTCACTACGCACCTGTTCAGCGGTGGCAAACGTATCGATAGTATCGGGATCTACAACAATCTGAACAATTCCTGCACGATCGCGTAAATCGATAAAAATGACGCCGCCGTGGTCTCGACGACGATGTACCCAACCGCAAATATCTACCGTTGTGCCTAATTGTTCTGTATTAAGTTCTCCGCACTGATGGGTACGCATAATTATTCCCTGTAATAAAATGTAAGAGTTATAGATGATGTATAGAGTTAAATAAAAGCACCCTATTTAAAAATTTAAACGGTTTTATTCGCCTCTTTTTTTGTAGAAGTACTCGTGCTCGCTGCCGAAGATGAAGATTCACCTGCTACATTTTTTTTATTGCCACTTTTAAAATCTGTTTCATACCAGCCACTGCCTTTTAAACGAAAACCTGCTGCTGATATTTTTTTAAGTAATTCTGGTTCGTTACAGGCTGGACAAATAAGCAGTGGTTCAGCAGAAATTTTTTGCAATGCTTCATGCTCATTACCGCAAGCTCGACATTGATATTCATAAATTGGCATTCACGACCTCCTAAAATAACTAAATTAATGGTAAAAATAAGGTGTAGTATGCGTTTTTCAAGGCATTTAATGAAGAACTTACTATAAAATGCCCCATCATTTTACTGCCACCTTCACCACAATGAAAACATTAAGCCTAACTCGCCCCGATGATTTCCATCTTCATGTCAGAGATGGAGCCTTATTAACCATGGTTATTGCTCATTCGGCCAAGCAATTTGCGCGTGCCATGATTATGCCAAATTTAAAGCCCCCCATTGTTACTGTTCAGCAAGCAGAATGCTACCATCAAGAAATTTTAACTGCATTACCTCCAGAGGCGACGTTTAAGCCACTGATGAGCTTATATCTCACCGAGGCGACCAGTATTGATGAAATAAAAAAAGCTGCACATAGTGACGTTGTTTATGCCTTTAAGTTATATCCCGCTGGGGCTACAACGCATTCTGATTTAGGTGTAAAAAATATCACCTCCATTTATCCTTTATTTGCAGAAATGGAAAAACAAGATATTCCCTTGTTAATTCATGGTGAAGTGACTGATGAAAAGTACGATATTTTTGATCGGGAACGTGTTTTTATTGAGCGTTATTTAGTAGATGTGCATCAACAATTCCCAGCACTACGTATTGTATTAGAGCACTTAACCACGGCTGAAGCAGTGCAATTTGTTAGTGCGGCTAGCTCTCAGGTTGCCGCAACCATTACGCCTCAACACCTGCTATACAATCGCAATGCCTTGTTCAGCGGCGGCATACGCCCACATTATTATTGCTTGCCCATTCTTAAGCGGGAAGAACATCGTTTAGCTTTGGTTAACGCTGCGACCAGTGGTAATCCTAAATTCTTTTTAGGCACAGATAGCGCACCCCATACCCAAACCATGAAAGAAAATGCATGTGGCTGCGCTGGTTGTTACAGTGCCTTTGGAGCCTTAGAATTGTATGCGGAAGCCTTTGAGCGTGCCGAAGCCTTAGATAAATTAGAAGGTTTTGCCAGTTTTTATGGTGCAGATTTTTATCATCTCCCTAGAAATACAGACACCATTACTTTAGTCAAATCAGCATGGCAAGTCCCTGATAATTATAGCAATAATGAAATAAATATTGTGCCTTTAGCTGCGGGCAGCACCTTACAATGGCGACAATCATAAGCCAAATTTTTAAGAAAATTAGGCGGTTAATTTTTAAAATGACGGCAACTTAACGTAACATGCTTAATTATTTAGTTTTAGGATAGCTTATTTCCAATGGAAAAGCCGATGACACCGTTAAACAATCGATTTCGAGGCTATCTGCCAGTTATTATTGATATCGAAACAGCAGGCTTTAATGCCAAAAAAAATGCCTTATTAGAAATTGCCGCTATCATTGTTGAGTTAAATAGCCAAGGTGATTTACACCTCACCGAGCGTTATTCTGCACACGTTATTCCCTTTAAAAACGCAGAGTTAGATGAAGCGGCCTTAAAATTTAATGGCATTGATCCCTATCATCCTTTTCGTATGGCAATTGAAGAAAAAGAAGCCTTAGAACATTTATTTACGCCTATTCGCCATGCTGTAAAACGCAACAATTGCACGCGTGCTATTTTAGTGGGGCACAACCCTGCTTTTGATATTGGCTTCTTAAATGCAGCCATACAGCGTACAAAAATCAAACGTAGTCCTTTTCACCCGTTTAGTAGTTTTGATACGGCGACACTCGGAGGTTTGGCGTACCAACAAACTGTCTTAGCAAAAATTGCTGAAACGGCTGGACTTCACTGGGATAACGCCAAAGCCCACTCAGCCTTATATGATGCAGAAAAAACAGCTGAATTATTTTGTTTAATAGTGAATCGTTGGCGCGCACTTGAAAATTTAGCCGCTTTGTCAACGCAAGCAGAGGAAGTGGAAACAAACGTGCTTGTCTCCACTTAAGTGATGGTTACAACCTTCTCACGTACTGTACGTCTTAGCCTCTCACCACACAAAGTTAAGTACTCGTCGCTGGTTGAGCAGAAACCCTTAACAATTTAGGTGATCATCTTAATGTTGTGCAACAAAGCTTTTGACTACATTACTCATCAGCAGGCAGTGACGGTGTGCCAACCAACAAGTTTGCTAATTCACCTTTTTCAAATAAATCAATCACAATATCGCAACCGCCAATTAATTCACCCTTAACATAAAGTTGAGGATATGTTGGCCAATGAGAATATTCTTTTAATGCTTCACGTAACTCAGGATCATCAAAAATATTTACTGTCGCGTATTTGGCATTACACGCATCCAATAACTGCACAGTGCGTCCAGAAAAACCACATTGTGGGAAATCAGGTGTTCCTTTCATATACAACACAACTGAGTTAGAAGACAGTTGATGTTTAATTTTATCTATCACATTCATGGTAGTCATTCCTCAAAATATAAAAACCTAGTAATTCTATCAAGATTAAGCTACTAAAAAAAGTAACTTACGTGGGTAGACTTGCTTAGGGCGTATTTGAAATTTATAATCGAACATTTTTTTAATGGTTGCAATTCAACCATTTTGGCTAATTAGGTAAATTTATGAATAATCACATTATGCCCACCTACCAACGCTTACCTGTTTCTTTTGAAAAAGGAAACGGTGTTTGGTTATGGGATGATGCTAATAATCGCTACCTTGATGCATTATCTGGTATTGCTGTATGTAATCTTGGTCACGCACATCCAGCCATACATCAAGCCTTAACGGAACAAAGTGGAAAATTAATTCATACCTCCAATATTTATCGCAATACGCTTCAAGAACAATTAGCTGACCGTTTAATTGAAAAAAGCACAATGGATAATGTGTTTTTTTGCAATTCAGGAGCTGAAGCTAATGAAGCTGCGATAAAAATAGCCAGAAAATACGGTCATGAGCAAGGTATCGATCTCCCCGCCATTATAGTCATGGAAAAAAGTTTCCATGGTCGTACTTTAGCTACCTTAAGTGCAACAGGCAATACTAAAGTTCAACAAGGTTTTGCCCCCTTAGTTGACGGGTTTGTTCGTGTTCCTTTCAACAATGTCACGGCAATCGAAGACGCTATTAAAAATAACCCTTCAATTGTCGCCATTTTAGTAGAGCCCATTCAAGGCGAAGGGGGCATTAATATTCCTGATCCAGATTATTTACAGCAACTTCGACGTATCTGTGATGAACATCAGTTACTTATGATGCTTGATGAAATTCAAGCTGGAATTGGTCGTACTGGAAAGTTTCTTGCTTATCAACATAGCACGAGTATTCCAGATGTTTGTACCTTAGCTAAAGCCTTAGGCAATGGCGTGCCTATTGGCGCCTGCTTAGCACGTGGTAAAGCTGCTGAAATATTAACAGCCGGCACGCACGGCTCAACGTTTGGTGGTAACCCACTTGCTTGCAGCGCAGCATTAGCGGTATTAACAACGTTAGATAGCGATGATTTAATTTCATCAGCACGCACTAAAGGTGATCTTATTTGTGCTGGATTTTCTGCAAAGTTAAAAAACAATCAACATGTTATCAATATTAGGCATGTTGGCTTAATGATCGGCATCGAAGTAGATCGTCCCTGTGCAGAACTTGTTAAAATGGCCTTACACCAGCATTTACTTATTAATGTCACCAATGATAATGTTATTCGCTTATTGCCCCCATTAATTATCAATGAAGAACAAATACACCTTCTTGTTGAGCAATTAACACACCTTATTCACGAGTTCACCCAACCACTATGAAACCAAGACATTTTATAAGCCTGTTAGATTTAAGCAGTGATGAATTACGGCAACTTATTTATCGAGCCATCGAATTAAAACATCATCGTGACCCACACTACCAACCGTTAAAAGGTCAGGTATTGGCCATGATCTTTGAAAAATCATCGACACGCACACGTATTTCGTTTGAAGCAGGAATGGTTCATTTTGGTGGCAGTGCCTTATTTTTATCGCCACGTGACACCCAATTGGGTCGTGGTGAACCTTTACGTGACAGTGCAAAAGTTATTTCAAGTATGGTTGATTGCGTCATGTTAAGAACAAATACACATGAAACCGTCACCACCTTTGCCGAACATTCCCGTGTACCTGTTATCAATGGGCTTACCGATCAACAACATCCCTGTCAATTGCTTGCAGATATGCAAACCTATTTTGAACTACGAGGTGATATTCAAGGGAAAACGGTGACTTGGATTGGCGACGGCAATAATATGTGTCATTCGTATATACATGCTGCAAAGCAATTAAACTTTAGGTTAAATATTGCTTGCCCAGAAGGCTATTATCCTGACCAAGAAATAAGCCAGCATGCACACGAACATATTCATTTTTTTTCTGATGCAATCACGGCTGCACAACAAGCAGACTTAGTCGTAACTGATGTGTGGGCCAGTATGGGGCAAGAAGAAGAGCAACAGGCACGGGTCATTGCATTTAAAGACTACCAAGTCTCACAAACAATTATGGCAGTGGCTAAACAAGACGCCATTTTTATGCATTGCTTGCCTGCTCACCGTGATGAGGAGGTAAGTAGCGAGGTGATTGATGGTCATCAAAGTGTAGTTTTTGCCGAAGCAGAAAATCGCTTACATGCTCAAAAAGCATTATTGGAATTTTTGTTGTGCAACCAACACCCATAAAATCTATACTTTAACTTGTTATAGAAAACATAACAGTCTACATATATTATTTAAATTAAATTTCAGTTAACACTAGAGATTCTTACCGTGAAAAAAATAGTTATTGCATTCATAAGCTTTTTAATTGGTTTCGGTAATGCTCATGCTGAAATTGTTTACGTCACTGATAATTTAAATCTAAGCTTACGAAGTGACAGTTATAACGAAGCAAAAGTAGTTAAATTAATTCCAACAGGAACGCCGCTTACCGTGACTGGAGAAAAAACTCCTACCGGTTTTTTACCTGTACAAATGAACAATGGCACCGCAGGATTTATCTTAGCTCGTCACGTGCAAAAAGAAGTGCCAGCACGCGACCAATTTGAAAACTTGACTAAAACGATTAAAACGCTGGAAAACGAAAATGCTAGCTTAAAAACAGAGCTAAAAAAAACCAAAGACATTATCACCCCAGGTTCTACCTTAGAAAAAACACTGGCTAAGCAACGCGATGATTTAACACTAGAATTAGACGCACTTAAACAATCTGCCAGCGGTGTGGTGCAATTAAAAAATGAACGGGATGAACTGCAAGAACGTGTAGTCAATGCTGAACGCGAATTACAACAATTAAAACTTGAAAATCAATCTCTTAAAGACAGCACCAATCAAGATTGGTTTTTATACGGCGGCTTACTTTCTTTCCTCAGTGTGTTATTAGGCTTTATTTTGCCCAAACTTGGTTGGCGCCGTAAAAACAGCTGGGGCTATTAATCGTCCTCGGCAAAACAATAAAGATAAGGCTAACCTTATTTCACTCTCTACTAACACTACAAAATAGTATATTTTTCAGGAATTTTCTATGTCTCATTCGGACGATAAAAACATGCGGAGTTTTTCTTCATTAGTGGTTGATGGTATGGAGCGCGCACCCAGTCGAGCCATGCTTCATGCCGTTGGCTTTACTAATGACGATTTTCACAAGCCACAAATTGGCATTGCTTCAACATGGAGCATGGTTACTCCCTGTAATATGCATATCAATCAATTAGCAGATGCCGCCGCCCTTGGCGTTAATCAGGCTCAAGGTAAAGCGGTTATTTTCAATACCATTACTATTTCAGACGGTATTTCAATGGGTACAGAGGGAATGAAATATTCCTTGGTATCGCGTGAAGTCATTGCTGACTCTATAGAAACTGTCGTCGGTTGTCAGGGCTTTGATGGAGTTGTTGCCATTGGTGGCTGTGATAAAAACATGCCCGGCTGTATGATCGCTATATCACGATTAAACCGTCCTGCTATTTTCGTTTATGGAGGCACGATCATGCCTGGCTGCCATAAAGACAAAAAACTAGATGTGGTCTCAGTTTTTGAAGCAGTAGGCGCTCGTGCAAATAATAAGATTGATGATGCTGAATTAGCAGAAATTGAAGCCAAAGCCATCCCAGGAGCCGGTTCGTGTGGTGGTATGTATACAGCTAATACCATGGCCTCAGCCATTGAAGCCTTGGGCATGAGCTTACCCAATAGTTCTGCACAAGCTGCCATTTCCAATGATAAACGCATCGATTGTGAGCAGGCAGGTGCCGCCGTTTTAGAATTATTAAAAAATAATATAAAACCCAGTGACATCATGACTAAACCAGCCTTTGAAAATGCAATTACTATTGTTATTGCTCTTGGCGGTTCAACCAATGCTGTATTACATCTCATAGCCATGGCAAACGCTGCAAATGTCGATATTACCTTAAATGACTTTACACGCATTGGAAAAAACGTTCCTTTACTAGCAGACTTAAAACCTAGCGGTCGTTATCAAATGGCGGAATTAATAGAAATTGGTGGCATTCAACCATTAATGAAAATATTACTTGATGCGGGCTTACTCCATGGTGAATGCTTAACCGTAACAGGTAAAACTTTAGCAGAAAATTTAGCAAACGTTGCGCCCTATCCAGAGGGTCAAGATATGGTGCATGACTTAGCGCATCCCATTAAAAAAGACAGTCATTTGGTCGTGTTATACGGCAATTTAGCACCCGAAGGAGCTGTTGCAAAAATCACGGGCAAAGAAGGCTTGGTTTTTACTGGTACAGCCAAAGTGTTTGATACAGAAGAACTCGCCTTACAGAGTATTTTAAATGGCAACATTATTAAAGGTGATGTCATTGTAATTCGCTATGAAGGCCCTAAAGGCGGCCCCGGTATGCGAGAAATGTTATCGCCAACTTCAGCTATTATGGGAAAAGGCTTGGGCAAAGACGTAGCCTTAATAACCGATGGCAGATTTTCTGGTGGTACGCATGGTTTTGTCGTGGGACATATTACCCCCGAAGCCTATGTAGGGGGGGTTCTAGCTATTGTTGAAAATGGCGATAACATCACCATTGATGCTGAAACTAATGAACTACGACTGAATGTAGCTGAACATGAAATTACCCGACGTTTAGCACAATGGCAACAACCCACGCCTCGCTATACTCGGGGTGTGTTAGCAAAATATGCCAAATTAGTAAGTTCTGCCTCCTTAGGTGCAGTGACTGACTTACCAGAATAATACGCAGCACTAGCGTTAACGATTAAAAACAACGACTTGTTAACGCTAGTCTTCCTTAGTTAAAAAATACCCTCATCATCCCCAAGCCTCTGTGTGCATCCTTATCCTAATGCGTACATTGCAACATTTAGTCTCACCTAAACGTATCAAACAATTCTAACGCCAGCATTAAGGCATCTTCACGGCCGTTTTCAGCAGGATAATACGCTTTTCTTAGCCCAATCTCATTAAAGCCAAGACGCTCGTATAACGCGATAGCATGCGTATTAGAAGGCCTCACTTCTAAGAAAACAGTCTCTGCTTTGCCTTGCGCCACACGAATCATAAACTCTAATAATTTTCTACCCACACCTTGACCTTGTTCTTTAGGATCAACAGATAAATTTAAAATGTGTGCTTCTCCAGCGGCAATAGAAATCAACCCATAGCCTAAAATTTTATTTTCTACCTCACAAATCCATGTGCCATAACCGGCTTTAAAACAATCTTTAAACGTATCCTCCTCCCAAGGAAATTGATAATTTTTATTTTCAATAATTAGTACCTCACGTAAATCTGTTTGTGTCATTCGTCTAATACGCATTAACTCCATCCTTGGCACAGAATCTGGAAATACTTTTGCATAAAACTCTTTATCTGCATCATAAATTAAAAAATTTTTTATCTGATCAACTAATCGGTACATTGTTATTATTCTTTTTTTTGTAGTGTTTTTAAGGCTAATTGCAGATCATTCCACACAGCGCGTTTCATTAAACAATCACTTAACAAATGTGCTGGTGAAAAACTCACAACAACTGGAATATTATTGTAATCAAAGACTTTACCCCGCAACTGAATAAGTGAAGTGGGTGTTTTAAGCAAAGTTTGTGCTGCAAACTCACCTAAGACCAGCAACATTTTTGGTTTAATTAACAAAATTTGTTGCTGAAGATACTCATAACACTGAATCAATTCCGCACTTAATGGCGCAGCAGAAAACGGCGGGCATTTTACCAGATACGTCATAAAAACGGTGTCTCTTGATAACTTCAATGCCCGCAATATTTCATTGATTAACAATCCTTCATTACTCTCTAATAGCGCACCTTCAGAATTATTTTCTTGGCGCGTAGACCAATCAATAACAACAAACCAATCCGCGTGTAAATCACCTTCTCCCCAAATAACCTGCTGCTCTGTAGCAGCTAATTGACTCTGCTTACCCTGCACATTCTGCAAGGTGACATCAAGATTACCTGCTTCAGGATTAATCAGTGGCACAACATCTATCTGTTGCCAAACTGAAATACCCAGCAACTCTAAATAGTGCAAACGTAAATTTTCATCTTCATTCATTTAATAGCCTAATGATTTTTCTGTATAACATGGGTATAACTATGTATTTATTTGTGTATGAACATGTGGATAACAACAATTAAAAAACAGCGTTAAAGTTATCCACACCTTACACACACACTGTTCCTATCAGTTAATTTTAAAAAAACCATTGATTTAAAACAAAAATAACAGCTTTTACCCGTTTTTACCGTTACTAATAATAATAAATTAAATAAATACATTTTTATCATTAAACCCATTATTAATTATAATTTTTTCACTCTTTTATTTTAAAAAATAGCTTTTTTCATGACACATTTAGTAAAAAAAATAATATATAGCCTCATTGTTTTATTTGTAAGTGGCGTTTTCACGCTACTTTTTTTACGTTTACAAGGAATACAGTACTTAATGGCTTATACAAGTACCGGTTTTGCAAAAGAATTACCCAAACAATCCAACAGTTCTTATGGCACGCAGGAATGCCATAGCCAGCCTATACGTGTTTTAACCTACAACGTTGAATATGGTTCTGAATTTATTGAATCAATGGCAACACGGTTTACCCATGGCAATACCGGAGGAGCATTACCTTGGTCAGTACGCCTACCCGAAATACGCGCACGCATTGCCAGTTATGCACCTGATTTAATTGGTTTACAAGAAACACAAACAGATACTGATATAGCTACTATTGTGGCTTTACAAACCTATCAATTACAAAGCTATCATTTGGGGAAGTTTCATTATGGTGATGCGGCCTTACTCTTTAAAAAAGATAAATTTGAATTACTCGATAGTGGACAATTATGGTTAAGCCCAACACCCTCTTTACCGATGAGTTTAGGATTCAAATCTTTATCAATGGTTCGTTACGTTAACTGGGCACTATTAAAAGAAAAATCAACGAATTTTGTTTTTATGTTTGTTAACACGCATTTTGATAATGCAGGGGTCAATAAAGAACCCAGTGCCACGTTATTTCGAGATTCAATAGCACGCTTAACCCAACAGATTCCAATGATTGTTACAGGTGATTTCAACACTAAAGCAAATACAGAACGCTATCAACGCTTAATAGGTGCTACAGAGACCGCCTCATTATTAATAAATACCCATTCGCTAACACCCTTAATATCCACTGCATTACATCCCAATGAACGTATTGATCACATCTTCGTAGGCGGACCTTGTCAAGTAATCGCCAATAATTGGTTAATAGATACGCAACCCTTAAAAAATGGGCAACGCATGTCAGATCACGATCCACTTACAGTGGCAGTGCAGTTTAAATAACAGCAAAATGTCCGTAACAACACGTTAGTCGTTATTTAGCTATCCTTTTTTAAAAAGTAGTTAAAAGCTATAACAAACAGCAGATGAGATTTTTTTAGCTCAACTCTTTTTGATCCATTTTTTCCGAAGATGAAGTCAATATTTAAATATACTTAATTGATAACATTAATATTTATAATATAAAGATAAAAAATGCTTAAAAAACAGCTAAAACAAACATTACACACAGCAGAAGAGCTTTACTATCGTTTAGTCTTGTTAGTGGGGGAAAGTAACTCAGGTAAAACTAAGTTTTTAAATGAGTTTGCTAAGGAGTTAAATTTAAAGGTACTTAATATTAATTTAGCAGTTTCTAAAGAACTCCTTGAGCTTAACGTAAAACAGCGAGCACTTGCATTATCAGAATGTTTAGCTCACCTTACAGAAGATACAAAACCCTTAATAATACTTGATAACATTGAAATTCTTTTTGATAAACACTTACAACAGGATGCCTTGATATTATTACAAAAGCTCTCCAGGCATCGCACAGTCTTAGCGTCATGGAATGGTAAAATCAGCGGTGATAAACTTATTTATGCAGAAACAAATCATCCTGAATATCGACGTTATGAACTTAAAGACTTACTATTTATAGATTTAAATAACACTTAAAAATTATTCAATAAACTTATTTATTAATACTGGGACTAACATGAAATACGGTGAATTGCTTCACTTCGACCCCATCGAGTCGGTTGTTCAGCTACGTGATGCAGATAAAGCCAGTGCTGCCCAACAATTAGTAAGCACTTATGTTATTTCTGAAGAAATGGCAGAACGCTTAACGCAACTTGTTTTTCCTCAAATGCAATTTGAGCTCCCAGTTGATAACAAAGGAATCTTAATAGTAGGTAATTACGGCACAGGTAAGTCGCATTTAATGTCGGTAGTTTCAAGCCTTGCCGCTGATGCGACCTTACTCACAGTACTGACTCATCCAGGTGTAGCAGACTCAGCCAAACAGATAGCCGGACGCTTCAAGGTTATTCGTACAGAGATCGGTGCAACCACCATGTCACTACGCGATATTCTGATAGCTGAATTAGAAGAGAAATTAGAAAAACTGGGTGTCGCTTATGTTTTCCCAGAAGCTAATACCATTGCCAACCATAAACAAGCCTTTGAAAACATGATGGAGCAGTTCACTCAAGTTTATCCTGAGCAAGGCTTACTTCTGGTGGTTGATGAGTTATTAGATTATCTACAGACCCGTAAAGACCAAGAACTTATCCTCGATTTAAACTTTCTTC
>Ga0265593_1000920_pt1 | contig 14708 bp, 12 predicted proteins | sample saktaG_8_FD_190136 | JGI IMG/M metagenome (GOLD analysis project Ga0265593, IMG submission 190136) | Saline water microbial communities from Sakinaw Lake, British Columbia, Canada - sak_2011_5_24_36m | ecosystem: Environmental > Aquatic > Non-marine Saline and Alkaline > Saline ...
TTGCCTTTTTTTGCCCAGGCAACGGCTTCTTCAGAAGTAAATACGATTTGTCCGGTAGCTCCACCGGGACCAGCCGGAAGACCTTTTGCAAAGGGCTTGGTAAATTTCTCAGCCTTCGGATCAAGAATGGGATGGAGAAGTTCATCGAGTTGGGAAGGTTCTACACGGGAAACGGCTTCTTCGCGGGTGATGAGTTTTTCATTATACATATCCACCGCCATTTTTACGGCTGCAGGTCCGTTGCGCTTACCAACGCGGCATTGCAACATATAAAGTTTGCCGTCCTGGATGGTAAACTCAATGTCGAGCATGTTGCGGTAATGCTTTTCCAGGGAGCGCTCAATTTTATGCAGGTCTTTGTAAACTACCGGCATGGCCTTTTCCAGAGATTGCAGTTTTTTTGTATGCTCATTTTTTCCGATTTCGTTGATGGGATTCGGAGTACGGATACCGGCAACTACATCTTCTCCTTGTGCATTTGCGAGCCATTCACCATAGAAATAATTCTCGCCTGTGGCCGGGTTGCGGGTAAAAGCGACTCCGGTAGCAGAGGTGTCGCCCATGTTTCCGAATACCATGGATTGAACATTCACCGCGGTCCCCCATTCGTCGGGGATTCCTTCGAAACGACGGTAAGAAATGGCGCGTTTTCCGTTCCAGCTTTGAAATACTGCTCCCACAGCGCCCCATAATTGTTCCATGGGATCTTCAGGAAAAGGTTTTCCAAGGGCTTTCTTAACAATCTTTTTATAGTTATCGATCAGGTTTTTCAGGTCGTCAGCGGAAAGCTGTGTATCACTGAAATAACCTTTGGCTTCTTTCATTTTGTGAAGTTCGCGTTCGAGCTGAACCCGTACACCCATTCCTTCTTTCGGTTCAATACCGGCAGCTTTTTCCATCACCACATCGGAATACATCTGAATCAGTCGGCGCTGGGAATCATACACAAAACGGGGATTTTTAGTCTTTTTAATCAATCCTTCACGGGTGATGTCGTTCAAACCAACGTTCAGAACTGTTTCCATCATCCCCGGCATGGAAGCGCGTGCACCGGAGCGAACCGATACAAGCAACGGATTATTTTTATCGCCAAAAATGGCGCCCATTTCTTTTTCTGTTGCTTTCAGGCTATCAGTTAATTGTTTCTTCAACTCTTTCGGATAGCTCTTTTTGTTCTGCTGGTAGTAAGTACAAACTTCGGTGGTAATGGTGAAGCCGGCAGGTACGGGAAGCCCTACGTTAACCATCTCTGCAAGGTTGGCGCCTTTGCCTCCCAGGAGATTCTTCATATCGGCTTTTCCTTCAGCTTTTTTACCGCCAAAAAAATAAATGTACTTTTTTTCTTTAGCTTGATTTGCCATGGTTTTCAGTATTTTGGTTGTTAAAAATTTGAAGCGGCAAAATTACGATAATTTTTGCTTTCCGGGAAGCTGAGCATGAAATATATTAACATACAAAGGGGTTGCTGGAAAAAGAAAAGATATATACCAGGATGGCAGGTCTAATACCGGATTCTTCCTATATTTCCCATATTCCATAGAATCCACTGCTGACGGCCCTGGAGGTAGGGGGTCGGGTGGACAGGATTCCATTTCAAAGGATTGGGCAGGATGGCAGCCAGCAAGGCTGATTCTCCCTTTGACAAACGGGATGCAGGCTTGCCGAAATAGATCTGGGAAGCCGCTTCAGCCCCGTAGATTCCTTTACCCATTTCGATCACATTGAGATAAACCTCCATGATGCGCTTTTTGTTCCATACCAGTTCGATGAGAAAGGTAAAATATACTTCGAGGCCTTTACGGACCCATGACCTTTGTGGCCAAAGAAAAACATTCTTGGCCGTTTGCTGGGAAATGGTGCTGGCGCCCCTGATTTTAGTACCGTGCTTTTGCTGGTTGTATTGTTTGGCCTGTTCAATGGCATCGAAATCAAATCCATGATGTTCCAGAAAACGGTTGTCTTCCGCCGCAACCACGGCCAGTTGCAGGTCAGATGATATGTGGTCCAAAGGTTCCCAGTCTTTTTTAAATCTCAGGGATTCGCTGCTTCCGGTTTGCTGAGCCATCCGGATCAGCATCAGGGGCGTAACCGGAGGGTTGATAAACCGGTAGACCAGAACAGAAAGGCTGCTTGAAATGAAAAAGAATGCAATTAAATATAGGGTGCATCGAAAGAAATTCTTCCAGAATTTTCTCATGGAATTATTTCGCTTAGTTTGACTTTCCCTGAATAAAATCGTTTAACTCCTCAATAGACGATTCGAATGTAAACGCATCATTCAGCAAATAATAATTCCCGAGATCATAAGTGTAACGATAGGCATATTTCGCATATTCAAGACGGGTGGTCTCAAATAAAAACAGTTTCATGATCTCTTTGATTTCCGATGCAAACAGACAATTCGAAGCGGTTACCTGCTTGGCAATGGTCAGTTTACTGTCTTCAAGGGATTTGGAAGCAATTGTTTCCTTCACTTTGTTGAAATTCAAATCGGTGATGGGATGGGGACAACCTACTGGCCCGTTGTAGCCAGGCATGACATAGATGGGTTTTCCTTTTACCGAATGGTCTTCCATCTGAATATTTGCCTCATTATTCACCGTGGTAGTCTGAACGGATGTAGTAGTGGTAGCGGTAATACCCATTCCGCTGATGCTGGTAGAAGTAACCTGGGTCTGCTGGGTGGTTGAAGGAACGGGTGACATCGGAGGTTCTGCGGTATAAATGATCACATGCCGCTCAGGTGGAGGAGGCATTTTTTGTGCGATGGGTACCTCGTTCATGTATCGTAAAACATATTCCCCTTTTTTATTTTTTTTAATGCAGAACGTTGTTTCCGTTCCCTGGTTGAACATCAGGGTCTTATCAATGGCCGGAATGTTAGGGTCTTCGAACAGTAATTTTATTTTGTAGGAGGGGGCTGGCAAATCTGCAACCATGATATTGGTCTCAGGTTTATCGTTTTGAAGGATCCCGTTTAATACCACGGAAAAACGTTCTCCCTGTTCAGAGAAAAATACCAGGTTGGTAAATTGGGATTTAGCCAGCCCCGGTATGGATAGGAATAGAATGATAAAAAGAAAGTGTTGCAGTTGTTTTTTCATATCATGTATCATTTGAATCGGTTACCATTAAGCCGCAAATGTAATATTTTTTCATAATTTTGCAGCCTCTTTCCTAAACTACCCCGGCTATGAGCAATTTTATAGGTATTCGCCATGAGGATAAATATTCCAGCGAGCGCAGGGCTCCGTTGACTCCAGGCCACGTTGAAAAGCTTGTTAAAAATAAGAAACTGGACATTATCGTCCAGACTTCCGAACGCAGAATTTTTGATGATGAGGAATATATACAAGCCGGTGCGAAAATTGCAAAGGATCTGAAAAAATGTTCTGTGATCTTTGGAGTGAAAGAAATGCCTGAATCTTTTTTCGAAGAAGGCAAAACCTACGTTTTTTTCTCACATGTGATCAAGGGGCAGGCTCATAATATGCCCATGCTGAAACGCATGATGGACTTGAAGTGCAATCTGATTGAATATGAACGTGTGGTGGATGAACAGGGGAAAAGGCTTATCTTCTTTGGTCGTTATGCAGGAATGGCCGGAATGATCAACTCCCTTTGGGCGCTGGGTTTACGTTTGAAGGACCTTGGTTATAATTCCATCCTCGGACGTCTGAAACAAGCGCACCGGTATCATTCCCTGAAAGATGCCAAAGAGGATATTTCCGGGATCGGGCAACTGGTTGCGGAAAACGGTATTCCTCATGAACTTAGACCGTTTGTGATCGGGTTTACAGGCTATGGAAATGTTTCCCAGGGAGCCCAGGAAATATGCGGATTGTTGCCGGTAAAGGAAATCTCTCCAGAGAAACTAATGGATCTCAACCGCCGTAAGAAAACCCCCGACAACATTATCTATAAAGTCATTTTTAAAGAGGAAGATCTATTTGAGAACATACAGGGTCAGGAATTTGATCTCCAGGATTACTATGCCAATCCCCAGCAATACAGGAGTAAATTTGAGAAATATGTCCCCCATCTTTCTATGCTGATCAACTGCATATACTGGGACAAACGTTATCCAAGGCTGATTACAAAGGAATACCTGAAGAAGTTGTTTGCTAAGGGTCATCCCAGATTGACCGTGATTGGAGATATCAGCTGCGACGTGGAAGGATCCGTTGAATGTACCATGAAACCGGCAGTTATTGAGGAGCCGCTTTATGTTTATAACCCCTTCAGTCAGACCATCACGGATGGACATAAAGGCGAAGGGATGCTTGTTATGGCAGTTGATATCCTGCCTGCCGAACTTCCCCGCGATGCTTCCGAAGGATTTGGAGATGTGTTGGTGAATTTTGTGAAGCCCATTGCCGATGCTGATTTTGATGAAGATTTCGAAGACCTTGATCTGCCACGTGCGATAAAAAAAGGGCTTATTCTTCATAAGGGAGAACTCACACATGACTTTAAATACCTGGAAGAATTCCTTACGCTATGAAAAAAGTACTCATCCTTGGCTCAGGGCTGGTTGCAAGGCCCATCATTCAATATCTTCTTTTAAAAGGGTATCCGCTTACGGTTGCCTCAAATACGCCTGATCGGTCGGACCAGATGATCGGCGCACATCCCGGGGGGAAATCTGTTTTTTGGGAAGCATCTGATGAAAATGCGCTTGATCGCATGGTAGCATCACATGACATCACGGTAAGCCTTCTCCCTTACATGTTTCATGTGATGGTAGCCACGCATTGCCTGAAGCACGGGAAGGATATGGTGACCACTTCCTATGTTAAACCTGAAATGAAAGCTTTAAATGATAAAGCTGTTCAGAAAGGTGTAATCTTATTGAATGAATGCGGGCTTGACCCTGGGATCGACCATATGTCGGCCATGAGGATCATTGATAAAGTTCATGAGATGGGAGGAGCCATCCTCGAATTTTATTCCATTTGCGGTGCCCTGCCAGCTCCCGAAGCGGCAGATAATCCTTTTAAATATAAGTTTTCATGGAGTCCAAAAGGAGTGGTAATGGCAGGAAACAATGACGCTATGTACCTCCGGCATGGTGATGTCGTGAATTTGCCTATGGCTGATCTGTTTAAAAATCCTTTCCGGGTAAGTTTCCCGGAAGTTGGAGAAATGGAAGTTTATCCGAACCGCGACTCCCTCGCCTATAAAGAAATATATGGTATACCGGAAGCGATGACCATGTTCCGCGGAACATTCCGTTATAAAGGCTGGTGTGAGTCACTTGATGCGATCAAAAGCCTGAACCTGATCTCCAACGAAAAAATCGACTTCAGCGGAATGTCCTATGCCGACATGGTTCTGAATCAGGTCAAACCGCTCCAAACCCATCCTCCCTCCGAAGCGAGGGGAACAATTAAGGGTTTGGTTGCTGACTTTCTGGGAATTCCTGAAGCTGCCTATGCCATGGATGCCCTTCAATGGCTTGGACTTTTTGATAGAACTCCCATGAACAGGGGTTTGGATTCCACTTTTGAAGTCATATCCGACCTGATGATCGCTAAAATGGAACTTGGAATAAACGAACGTGACATGGTTGCCATGCAACACACTTTCCTGGCAGCCTATTCCGATGGGCGGAAAGAAGTGATACGTTCACGCATGCTTGATTTCGGAACGCTTGCTGCCGACACGTCTATTGCCCGGACCGTTGCGCTTCCGGCCGCCATTGCTGTTGAAATGATCCTTCAGGGAGAAATCAGAGTCAGGGGTGTACATGTTCCGGTGATCCCCGAAATCTACAATCCAATTCTTGACCAGCTTGAAAAACTGGATATCCGTATGGTGGAAGAATTCGGTCTGCCAATTTCCGAAAATATTCAATAAATGAATTTATCTGTCATTATTATAGTAATCATTCTTGGTGTTGTTGTTTATGCCATTTATAGCATGTCCCTGAAAAGGCCGGGGACTGCTAAGGATTCCGGAGGCGGAGAACCGGATAAGCCTTCTGCTTCCGGACCGCCGCGTAAGGGGATCCGGTATGGCAAATGGGTAGGAGGCGGTCTCGGATGGGTCTTTGGTGGTCCGATCGGCGCCATTCTGGGTATTGCACTTGGATCTATGCTGGATGGCATGAATACCGGTAAATATGCTTATGAAGGAAGCCCAAGGGGAGATTTCGCAATGAGCCTCTTGGTTCTTTCAGCCGCCATCATGAATGCAGATAAGAAAGTGGTTCGGGCAGAATTGGACTTTGTACGCAACTTTTTTGTATCCCAGTTCGGAGAGGTTGAAGGAAACCGCCTGGTTTTAATGTTGAGGGAAATCCTGAAACAGGATATCAATGTGCAGGAAGTAAGTATGCAGGTTGGGCAATATATGAATTACCCTGTCAAACTTCAGATGCTGCATTACCTGTTTGGAATTGCTGCTGCCGATGGCGTATATCACCCGGATGAAGTAGATTTAATAGAATCAGTTTCCGGGTATATGGGCATTTCTTCAGCCGATTTTATTTCGGTGAAAGCCATGTTCGTTAAAAATCCGGGCTGGGCCTATGATGTTCTCGAGATTACTTCGGGAGCAACGGATGAAGAAGTTAAAAAAGCCTACCGCGAAATGGCCAAAAAACATCATCCTGATAAAATGGGTGATCTGGGGGAAGACATTAAAAGGGCTGCAACAGAAAAGTTTCAGAAAATCAATGCAGCTTACGAGGAGATTAAGAAACAAAGAGGGCTCAATTAAGTTCTTCAAAAGTTAAATCCAGCAATCCGTATTTTTCCCATCCCCTGAAATCGAAATGCCACCACTCATCGGGGAAAACTGTGAACCCATGACGTGCCATGACCTCCATCAGAACCTGACGGTTCTTTAATGCCGTTGCAGGAAGATCCATAAAGGTTGGACTGGCCTTTTCTGAAAAATCATCAAAGGCAGTAGGCATCTCAAGCTCCTTCCCGGTTTTCAGAGAGATCAGGTTTACATCCACCGCGCATCCCCGGTTATGTCGTGAACCTTGCCAGGGAGCCGCAACAAAGACCGCTGATTTCATGATTTTATAAAACAGGAGTGTGGCTGCGTAAGGGCGGTATGCATCATATATTTTCAAACCAAGACCTTTTTTCTTCAGATCATTTTCAATATCCGACAACGCCCTCGCTACTTCAACGCGGGCATACGCTTTGGCATTTGTATATACTACATTATGAGTAAAATTATTACTCGTTGCATATCGGATATCAAGTCTGATTCCGGGAATTACCTTTTCAAGATCCACAAGTTTCTGCAGACTGTCACCTTGAATTAATTGTTGATATTCTGCAACTGTGGCAATGATTTTCAAACCATAGGGATTCTCTTTATTTTCCTGTGCCGGAGAAATCCCTGTAGAAAAGGAAATGAAAAGAACAAGGCAGATTTTTATTTTCGGGATAAAGCCCATAATTTCGGTCTTTTATTCGACAAAGTTCTGAAATCCATTTGATATATCCTTTTATTATGTCCAGTCTTCTGTTTACTCCTGCTACCCTGGGACCTCTGACACTCAGGAACCGCTCCATCCGTTCTGCTGCTTTTGAAGGAATGTGCCCGGGTCATTTAGTTTCAAAGGACCTGATCGATTATCATGTTTCAGTTGCAAGGGGTGGGGTTGGGATGACCACGGTTGCCTATGCAGCCGTTTCCCGGAGCGGCCTTTCATTTGATCACCAGCTCTGGCTGAGAAGTGAGGCTGTTCCCGGATTAAAAAGACTGACGGATGCAGTCCACCGTGAAGGCGCTGCAGCTGCAATCCAGATTGGACATTGTGGACTTATGGCAAAGAAATCTGTTTCGGGTGGTGTATGTCTGTCGCCATCCGGAGGGTTCAATCTTTTCGGCCCAACCTGGTCCCGGGCTATGAAGAAAGAAGAGATCCAACAGGTGATCAGGGATTTCGGGGAAGCTGTGAAGCTCGCCAGGGAAGCGGGTTTCGATGCGGTAGAAGTTCATGCCGGACATGGATACCTGATCAGCCAGTTTTTATCCGCTTCTATAAATCAAAGAAAAGATCTGTACGGAGGCTCTTTTGAGAACCGGGCACGTTTTATGATGGAGGTGATGCGGGAAGTTATGAAAGTGGCAGGAGAAGATATGTCTGTACTTGTAAAAATGAACCTGAGGGATGGATTTAAAGGAGGAATGGAGCTGGATGAGTCTGTTCAGGTTGCAAAATTGCTGGAGGGGGAGGGGGTTCACGCCCTTGTTCTGAGCGGTGGATTTGTTTGCCGGGCTCCCATGTATGTCATGCGGGGCAAGATGCCCGTGGATGTAATGGCCAAAGAAATGAAAGAGAAATGGATGAAGCCTGCGGTTCGTTGGTTTGGGAATATGCTCATGCGGCCGGAGCCGTTCAGTGAGGCCTATTTTCTTAGCGATGCCCTGGAAATGAGAAAATCAGTGATGGTTCCATTGGTTTATGTTGGAGGAATGGTTTCCGGGATAAAAATCGAGGAAGTGCTTTCCGGAGGATTTGAGTTTGTTCAGATTGCCAGGGCACTCATTCATGATCCTGCATTTATCAATAAATTAAAAACCGGAGAAGTATTGGTCTCCGGTTGCAATCATGCAAATTATTGCATAGCAGTGATGTATTCAGGAAAAATGGGTTGTTATCAGCATCAAATCAATCTGCCTGAAGGCTTAAAACGGAAACTGGATCAGTCATCAGCTAAGGGGTAATCACCAGTCTTTGCACCAAATTATTGATTCCGTTATGAAGCCTGATAAAATATGTTCCGGCATGGGCTTCGCTGAGATTAATCGGGTATTCTATCTTGCCTGCAAGGAGCTTTTCATATACAACACGACCGTCCATATCATAGACTTTCACGGAAGATTCTTCGGGAAGATCACCGGGGAGGACAAGGGTGAAGTTTCCGGATGTTGGGTTGGGATATATGAGTAATGATCCGGCCTGCCGGTCCGGAATTCCAACAGCTGAAGCTCCCTGGGTTAATGTTACGGCGATTGGAGCCAGTCCCGTAACGCTGATGGTTATTGTGGCAATGCGCGGATCAAAGGTGGTATTTTCAGTATAATTTGCCTGGATGGTTCCATTTCCTGATCCTGAGACGGTTACTGTGCACCAGGGAAGATCGCTGCCTGCGGTCCAGGTTGAATTTGAAATCACATTGAAGGATGTGGAACCGGCATTTGCGCTCACGTTCTGGTTTGAAGGCGTTACAGAAAGGGTAGGGGATGCCGCAGCGGCCGTGAATGAACCAACCATTCCCATGCCGGCATGGGGTGTGCATACATAATTGTAACTCCCTGGCTCCGTGACTTTATATTCATAAGTCGTATGAGAGCTGTTCAGAAGTTCATCCCAGCTTGCTGCTCCTGCTGGTATGGTTGAAGAGGTGGTAGTATGGCTTCCTGCCTGCCATACCCAAAGGATGGTATCGCCCACAGTGACATTTGAAATATGGGCCGGGTTGAAGAAATAGTTTCCGGTAAGGACCGTATGCTTTGTGGCAAAAGTATTTCCAGGGACTGACATCCCGCAAATAATAATAAAAGCAGAAAATATATGTGCAAATTTTTTCATATCCTGTATTTTAAAATTAATTAAGACTAAATAAAAACAAAGATACAATATTATATTAGACATGTCAAGAAAATAAAATTAAAAAAAAATAAAATTTACCTTAGGTTTAATTCGAAGGCACTGAGGATAAGTTGAATAAGCCTTCCTTCAATATCATCAGGCGACCCGGCTTTTACAAAATGGGCTACTTTGTTTTTTGATACGCGGAATGTTTTATATACTGGAAATTCATCCAGTTCCTGATTAAGAAGGAATTCTATTTCCAGGTATTCTTTTTTTGGTTTCAGGGCAAGGAAAGTACTTTTTGCCGAGATAATAATTGCATTTTTAACGGGAGTGATTTTAATGCCGGCCTTTGGAGAAAAAACAGCCATCAGGCATTCGTATGTTTTCCAAACTTTGTCATTTTTATTGATAAAATGAGAGGAGATATCCGTAATCATGCAGCTGTGAGCCTGGTTACGGCTCCTGAAATGCCGCTGACATCGGGGACATACCCAGCCCGAAACATTTTTCGACCCAGATCCTTTATTACTGACAGTCATATAATCCCGGTCCAGTTTGTTGCGCTGATTCTGAATGCCTCACGAATAAGAGCAGTGGCATCTTTGTCAAGCGGACCTTTCCCGATTATTTCGAGATTTTTTTTCAGATGTTCAGTGCTGGTGGTGCCTGCAATGATGGAAGCAACACCGGGCGTATAAGCGGAATACCGTACCGCACATTCGTTCCAGTCTTCGGGGCGCAAATGAACCTGCATTTTCTGAAAGCGGTCCCAGTATGCTGCATGACCATGGCCTTCAGGTCTTTCAGGGCAGTTCCATACTGCATTTCCAAGCGGACGTTTGGCAATGATCCCCATTCCCATATGGATGGCTTTCGGTATTTGCTCTCCCAAAGCGTACTGGTCAAAGATATTCACTGAACACTGGATACTGCCAAATCGACCGGAATCAATGGCATAGGAAAGGGCTTCATTTTCACCTGAATATGCAATCCCCCTGAGCTTTCCCTGTTCCTTTGCCTTTTCCAGCGCTGCCGTGGCTTCTCCCAGTTCAAGGAACCATTGATCGCAGGAATGCAAATGAACAATATCGAGGTAATCGGTTTTTAATTGTTTCAGGGCGTCTTCCACAGTACCCATGGTTGCGTCAAAGCTCCAATCGGGTTTATCGTGAAAGGTATAGCCAAGCTTGGTAGAAATAATTATTTCCTGTCGTCTGTGCAGCAAGCAGTTCCCGATCCTGCGTTCCGATTCCCCATAGGACCTTGCTGTATCGATAAGGTTGATTCCCATATCGATGACCTCGTTAATGAGGCGCCCGGCAGTTTTATCCTCCATTTCCGGAGAACCGATATGTCCGGCTCCAAACCCCAAAACGGATACGACCAGTCCCGTATTACCCAATGCCCTGTATTCCATCTGGATTATTTTTCAAAAGGATTTCTTTTTTTTTCCAGTAGCATTACGATCATCTGATTCAGGCGTCTGAGCCTTGTTTCCTCCCTTTTGGCATCCGTTATCCAGCGTATGTATTCTTTTTTATTCGAATAGGACAAGGAAGAAAAATAACTGTAAGCCGCTCCATTGCTGTTAAATATTTCCACCACATCTTCAGGAATTTCAACGGTTCTTTCCTCCAGATCGGGTTCAAGGGATATTACAACGGTATCTCCCTGGTTCTTTCCGATTTTTTTACGGATTTCCTGGGTCACTCCGAGCATTGTGCCCATCCCCATATCGACAAGGGACCCACGGTACAATACTCCATCGATGGTTGCTTTCACTTTAATCATATGCCTCCTGCCATATTCTTCCGTGGCATCGAAAGGGAGACAGATATAGGTTGCGTTTATTTCTGGGATTTTTTGCAGGACTGCGGTGAAAGTTTTTATTTTATTTTCCATCTGAAGTGGTTTTACCACACATTTCAATGAAATGTTTTTTTGGTTAATCGTGGAATCTCCAGGTGACTCCAAATTTAAAGGCTCCATCCTGCATGGGATAGTTGGGAACCATGTAATAAGTCCGGCCCATGAAACTGGCATTGAAGTGTGAGTACATAATAAAAAACCTGGCTCTCTGGATTTTGAGATTGATAAATACATCCATATAAAGATAATTTCCTATTTCCCTGGTATCCTGGAGGTAGAAAGACCTGGTAGCGGGCATATAATTATCTGCATAATAAGAAGTGTTGTAAAAGAAGCTGAGCCCAGGTTGCAACAATGCCGCTCCTTTGAAAAGCGGTTGTGAATAATAAGTTGAAAAGCTTCCCAGGAAGGCTGGAAGGTGCAGCACCGTGGTTCCCTGGATGGTTTGGTATGCCAGTTGAGCTTTAAATTTAAAACGGCCGATATCGATATCTCCGTTGAGGTAAGCAAGAATATAACCAAACTGATCACGGAACTGATTCGGGTTAGCCGAGGAATCAAGGTAAACATAATTACTGATTCTGCTGATATTAAATCCGGCATCAAGGAATTTCCATTTATAATTAAACCCGCCAGAGATTAACCCTTGTTGCCGCCAGACGGTATCCCATTTATAATTATTTCCAAGGAAATGGCTATAGAACCAAGCTGGTTTTTGCAAAGAATAATTGCCATAGAGTGAAATAATACCGAAATTTTTATTTGTTTTTCCTAGCATGGTGCTCAGCATTACTTTCAGTGACCGGTCGCCCTCATTATAATCTCCGAAAACATAATCACCATGAGCTTCCAGCCGCAAGCTTGGAAATGGCTGGAATGAAAAGTTGGCGGCAGGTATAAACTGAACGAAATAGTATTTCAGGGCATGGAAAGAAACCTCGATGTATTGTTGCCGGATTCCGGCTTCAAGCTGGATGACCCTGTATTTTTTTTCTTTATCAAAACTGGGGTTGCTCCAGAAAATTTCATTTGAAATTTTCATGACGGCAATGGAATCCCTTGTTTGGAGGGTGTCAAGATAGATATGCGGATAGAACCCGCTTTTCGGTTGGCCATCAATATAATTCTGGATCTGCCTGTTATAATGAAAACTGTAGGTGATTCTCCCGAGTTCCGGGTTTTTTTTATGCAGGGAAGCAGAATCTTTTTCATTTTTTAAATGACGGGTGAGGTCGAAATAATGCTTCATATAAAAACCTGATTCCTTAACCCGGTTCTGGGCTTGCTGAAGGTTTACTGAAATTACGGAACGGTTGGTTTCAATATTCTGTTCAAAAAGACTGTCATATTTTATTCCGCCATTTTCATAATTTCTTAAACGGTTGAACAGGAAGTTGGCAATCACCCCATAGCGTTTATTTTTTGTAAAGAATTGGGTAGTCAGCACGAAATTAATATCGTTTGTTTTTTGCCGCTGGTAAGCTCCTGGTGAACTTGCTACCCTGAAGTCGAATCCAAGGTTCAGGCTTTTATAAATGTTACGGCTGAAAACGGCCCGGAAATTTTGTTCCTTTTTTGCGCCCTGGGTATAGGTGAGTTCAGTAAATGTTTTATAAACTTTATAGTATCTGATGCTGTCATTCTGATACAGATAGGCATCGGAAGTATGGATTCCGTAATCAAATCCACTTTGAGGAGGGGAAAGGGGAAGGGTGAGGTTGCGGTAATTCTGGCCCAGGTTCCCGAGACTTGCTGCAAAGTGGTCTTTTCGGTAAAGTAAGTCATAGTTCTGAAAGCCGGCCAGGGCTGTGTCGTTCGATTTCAGGTTCAGCAGTCCGAATTTTTCAAAATCATGATAGAAAAAAGATACGAAGGTAGAATCCTTTTTTTGTGATTTGATTAAAGAATCAGCGGGAGCAGATGCATGGCCGGGCAGGGGAGAGAAGAAAAGGACAAGGATAAAACAGAGAAAGCTTGATTTGGGCATCTGGTTGCTGATGATTGTATCGCAAAAGTAATAAAAAAAAACCCAGGAGGTTTTCCTGGGTTTAGAAAAGATCGGCAACGACATACTCTACCACAATTTCTGCAGTACCATCTGCGCGAGTGGGCTTAACGACTCTGTTCGGAAAGGGAAGAGGTGATCACCACTGCTATAGTCACCGTAAGATCATCCGTTGAGGAGGGTTTGGAACCCATCCCAACGATATATCAATATGACATATAAGGAAAGAAAATACAACAATACATCAGGAGACTGATACTTAGAAGAAAGTTAACGGGTAATTAGTACTGCTCGGCTTTGACATTACTGCCTTTAGACCTACAGCCTATCAACGTCGTGGTCTACGACGACCCTTAAAGGAAACCTCATCTTGGGCTGAGTTTCGCGCTTAGATGCTTTCAGCGCTTATCTCATCCAGACGTAGCTACTCTGCGATGCAGCTGGCGCCACAACAGATGCACTAGCGGTCTGTCCAACTCGGTCCTCTCGTACTAGAGTCAGGTGCCCTCAAGTTTCCAACGCCCACAACAGATAGGGACCGAACTGTCTCGCGACGTTCTGAACCCAGCTCACGTGCCACTTTAATCGGCGAACAGCCGAACCCTTGGGACCTTCTTCAGCCCCAGGATGTGACGAGCCGACATCGAGGTGCCAAACCACCGCGTCGATATGAGCTCTTGGCGGTGATCAGCCTGTTATCCCCGGAGTACCTTTTATCCTTTGAGCGATGGCCCTTCCATACGGAACCACCGGATCACTATATCCCAGTTTCCTGCCTGTTCGACTTGTAGGTCTCACAGTCAAGCACCCTTATGCTATTGCACTCTACGCATGGTTACCAAGCATGCTGAGGGTACCTTTGAAAGCCTCCGTTACGCTTTTGGAGGCGACCACCCCAGTCAAACTACCCACCATACACTGTTCCCCTTTCGGGGTTAGGCGCCAGATAAACAAAGGCTGGTATTTCAAGGTTGATTCCACGACTCCTAGCGAAGCCGCTTCAACATCTCCCAGCTATCCTACACATTGTTTATCCAGAGTCAATGTAAAGTTATAGTGAAGGTTCACGGGGTCTTTCCGTCCCGTTGCGGGTATCCGGCATCTTCACCGGAACTACAATTTCACCGAGCTCACAGCTGAGACAGTGCCCAGATCGTTACACCATTCGTGCAGGTCGGAACTTACCCGACAAGGAATTTCGCTACCTTAGGACCGTTATAGTTACGGCCGCCGTTTACTGGGGCTTCAATTCAAAGCTTCGCC
>Ga0265593_1000922_pt1 | contig 14684 bp, 9 predicted proteins | sample saktaG_8_FD_190136 | JGI IMG/M metagenome (GOLD analysis project Ga0265593, IMG submission 190136) | Saline water microbial communities from Sakinaw Lake, British Columbia, Canada - sak_2011_5_24_36m | ecosystem: Environmental > Aquatic > Non-marine Saline and Alkaline > Saline ...
ATAATGGGTCTGGTCCCTGCGCCGGGGGTTATTTCTTCCGGCGAAATTATATTTGAAGGGGAGAATCTGCTTAAGGTCTCCCGCGAAAGAATGCAGGCGCTCCGGGGGGCAAAGCTCTCGATGGTTTTCCAGGAACCGTTTAACTGTTTAAATCCTGTTTTCAGGGTCAGCGAGCAGATAGGCGAGTCCGTGGAAATACATCTCGGGCTGAAAGGCCGGGAAAAAGAGGAAAAAATACTTGAGGTCTTAAAATTAGTCGGCATCACGGACGAAAAAAGAGTTTTTGCTTCCTATCCGCATGAACTTTCCGGGGGAATGCGCCAGCGGGTGATGCTGGCTATGGGTCTGGTCAGCGACCCGGCATTATTGATAGCTGACGAGCCGACTACGGCGCTGGATGTGACTATTCAGGCTCAAATTCTGGAACTTCTTGCGGTCTTAAAAGAAAAACTTTCCTTAAGCATTCTTCTTATTACGCATGACCTTGGTATCGTGAATGAGATTGGTGACCGGGTCTATGTAATGTATGCCGGTAAAATAATGGAAAAAGGGGCTAAAAAAGATATCTTTGGCGCGCCCCGACATCCCTATACGGAAGGTTTGCTGCGTTCTGTTCCCGATCTGGGCCCCGTAAAAAAACGTCTTTATACTATTGCGGGTAACATTCCTGATTTGAAAGATCTTCCCCGGGGCTGCCGGTTTTCTCCCAGATGCCCGTATGCTATGGCTGTTTGCTGGGAAAAAGAACCCGGAGAGACGGAGTTTTCCGCCGGTCACACGGCCCGGTGTTTTAAATATGGGGAAGGCGGTAAGAAAGATGACTGAACTTCTGAGAGTAAAAGGTCTTTTTAAGGCCTTCAGAAGCGGGCAGGGTGTTTTTGGCAAAGGGAAAAAGGTTTTTGCTGTAAATGGCGTTAATCTTGAACTTTCTGCGGGTGAATCCCTGGGTCTGGTAGGTGAAAGCGGCTGCGGAAAAACCACGGTCGGCAAACTTCTCCTCGGTTTGGAAAAACCTGATAGCGGGGAGGTATATTTCGAAGGTAAAAAAATATCCGGTTTGCCGGAGAAAGAACTTTTTCCGGTAAGAAGGGAACTACAGATAATATTTCAGGATCCGTTTGCCTCCTTAAATCCGAGGATACGGATTGGCGCGGCCATAGGGGAGCTCCTTTACATCTACGGGGAGAAGAATATTGAGCGCACGGTAAAAGAGATGATTAAGACCATAGGTCTGCCTGAGGATACGTATTACCGTTACCCGCATGAATTTTCCGGCGGTCAGCGGCAGCGCATTTGTATTGCCCGGGCTTTGGTCGGGAGGCCGAAGTTTGTAGTTTGTGATGAGCCGGTTTCTTCGCTGGATGTTTCGGTACAGGCACAAATAATCAACCTGCTTAAAGATCTGCAGGAAAACCTGAATGTGGCCTATTTATTTATTTCGCATGACTTGCGGGTCGTGCGTAATATTTGTGACCGTATCTCCGTAATGTATTATGGTAATATAATAGAAGAAGGTGATAATTCCGAGCTCTTTAACAATCCCCTTCATCCTTACACACGGCTGTTGCTTTCCTCCGTACCTTCTCTGATGCAGGGAAGAGATAAAACGGTGCTGAAAAACTACACAGAAAGCGGCTTTGAGCCCGGCAAACAGGGCGGCTGCGCTTTTTATGCCCGGTGTCCGGAAAAAACCTCTGCATGCGCGGAAAGTGTACCTGAAATGAAGGATAAAGGCAGCGGTCATAAGGTGGCGTGCTTCAAGATATAGACACAGCGGTAGCCAGGGAGGAATAATATGGAACTTAATAAAAATATGTTTTATACCTCTGTTTCCGGCTCTTATGTGGCGGAAGAAAAATGGCGAAAAGTCCGACCCAAGGAATCTTCTGAATATTTAAATAATCCCCACAAGGGTCTGCAGACCTTCCAGCATTTTAACGGCGACCCTCTTTTTCCGGGAAAAACGTGGAAGGAGGAAGGGCCGCATACTTTTGAGTTTGTGAAAAAAACTCCATTAACCGTAGAAGGACATCTGCCCTCGTCAGTTTGCTACAACAGGTGGAACTGGCGTACTTTTGAACCGGAAGAGGGTAAGTTTGATTTTAGCGTAATAGAAAATTCTCTCAAAGTCTGCAGGTTAAGAGGTCAGTCCCTGCATATAAGGATGATGGCGTTTTCCGGGGGAAAAGAGTGCCGCCTGCCTGATTGGTATGTCAACCTTGACCGCACTGTGAAAGATTATGGGAATGGTTATGTGGAACCCGATCATAACGGTAAACTCTATCTGAAATACTGGGGCCGGCTTATTGACAAGGTCTGTAAAAAATACGGAAAAAACCCTTTAATTGATATCATTGACACTGCGCTCACAGGTCCCTGCGGCGAAGGTGCCGGTAATACAACTGCCGCACGCGCTAAAAGTTTTGTAGATATATATCTTAAAAATGTCCCGCCCTCTAAACTGGTCGTGGACGTGGGGCAGGAGTTTCCTTATGGTGTTAAAAAAGGCACCGGTTTCCGGGCTAACTGTTTCGGAGATATGCGGAATTACGGGCACGGAGTGGTGCCGAACGGGCTTGGTTGGAACCATCACTATGATCAGTATCCGAAAAGGATTATTGAAGCGGGCGCTGCAGAAACCTGGAAACACTCTCTGGTCGTTTTTGAAACCTGCTGGACTCCGCTTGAATGGTATGAGAGCCGCATGCCTCTAGAGTTTCTTGATTTTGTCCTGCAGCAGGGGTTAAAATTTCATTGCTCGCTTTTCATGCCAAAATATTCCCTCCTGCCTAAAGCTTACAGGGAAAAATTAATGAATTTCATGAAATATCTTGGCTACCGTTTTGTGCCGCGGTATTTTAAATACGAAAGCCGGATAAATAAGGACGGGAAGATTAAATATGAGTTATGGCTGGAGAATACCGGAGTGGCGCCTATTTACCGGGAGCTTTATGCGCTTGCCTTCAGATTTACCCGGGGCCGGCGTAAAGTAATAGTGCATTCAAAACAGGATCTCAGGAATTGGCTGCCCGGTGATACCTGGATTAGCGAAACTTTAACACTGCCGGCCGGGTTTGAAAACAGGAAAGCGGTCGTGGAGGTTGCGCTGGTGCGCAAAGAAACAGATCTCCCGGCGGTAAAATTTGCCGTTGAAGGCATAAAAGCCGACGGCTGGTATCGTCTTTAAATAAAAAAACACTCAAAGCAGGAACAAGGAGAAATCAAAAATGAAGAATAGGATATTGCTAATGCCGGTTCTTTCTTTCCTTCTTGCTGCGGGCTTTTGTGAGGCGAGGATTATGTCTCTCGTAAATATTAACAAAGGGGGCATGCTCAGCGATATTGACACAGAGTGTTCCGTTAATCTCACCGAAGAAAATCTTGGGGAAGGCGCAAAGCTTAGTTTGAAACTTGAGTTTTCCGGTCCCGCTTTTGCCGGAGAATGGGCGCCAAAAAAGAATAACTGGGCAGGCTGGAAATATTTTAAGTTCGACGCTTTTAATCCGCTGGCGCGTGAGCTTACAATGTCACTCGTAATAAGGGATGAGACCTGCTCGGGCTATAACCGTAACCTGGAAGACAGAAAAAACTGGCCTATACTCCCGTTTGTTTTAAAACCCGGAATGAACAAAGTGGAACTTACCCTGGAAGGTTTGAAAAATATTGAAGGCAAACCGGCCGGGCTTACCAAGATAACACACTGGTTTTTTGCCTATAGGTTATTTCCCTGTTATGCCTGGGAAGAAAAAGGCGCGGACAAGGTGGATATAAATATCAGTAATTTAAGGCTGGAAGATTAAATAATACAAGGAGTCTTTAATGTATCTTTTGGGTCTTGATGCGGGTACTACCAACTGGAAAGCTAACCTTTATGATCTAAAAGGCCGGCTGGTTTTTTCCGTAAGCTGTCCTGCCGCGGTCAAAAAAGATAAAGCGGGAAACAGCTATTATGATGCAGGAGAAATGTGGAAACTTTTTTGCGGTTTGATCCGGCAGGCGGTTAAAAAAGCCGGCAGGCCGGAACGGATAAAAGCTGTTTCCTTTGCCTCTATGGCAGAGGCCGGCTGTCTGGTTGATGAAGCAGGACTGCCCCTGACGGAGATAATTCCCTGGTTTGATAAACGCACCGTACCTCAGGTAGAAGTTGTACTCCGCAAAATCTCGAAAAAAGAGCTCTTTGTTATCACCGGTTTGAATTTCAACTATATTTTCTCTCTCTGTAAAATTCTTTGGTTCAAAAAATACAGGAAAACTGCCTTTAAGCGGGCGGCTAAATGGGTTTGTGTCCCTGATTATTTAATTAAACGGCTTTCCGGCGTGTGGGCCACGGATTTTTCCATAGCCTCGCGGACTGCGCTGTTTGATCTCCGGGCAAAAAAATGGTCTAAGAAAATGCTCGGGCTGGCAGGCCTTAAAGAAAGTTTTTTGCCGGAAGTATTTCCTTCGGGAACCGTTGCGGGCCGGGTCACAAAGAAAGCGGCGGGGGAATGCGGGCTCTCTCCGGAAACAAAAGTTGTTCTTGGCGGGCATGATCATCTCTGCGGCAGTTTGGGCGCGGGCCTGTTTTCGGAAGGCAAAGTGCTGGATTCTATCGGGACCTCAGAAACCCTGGCCGTTCCCCTGAAAAACATTACCAATTTAAAAAAACACTTTAAATCCGGAATCTCTTTCGGCTGTTATCCCTACGGTGGTCTGTATTACGCTATGTCGGGCCTCTATTACTCCGGAGGTTTGAGCGAGTGGCTGTTACGGGAATATTATGCTCCGGGGAAAAAGGAGCGTTTGTACGAAAAGATGCTTGAAGATGCTAAAAGTTCTAGACCCGGCTCCAACGGGCTTTATCTTTTTCCTCACTGGCTCGGGATGGGCGCGCCCCATAGAAAGCGGAACGCGCGAGGGATGATAACGGGTTTTTCTCCGGAAACTAAAAGAGGGGATCTGGTGAACGCGGCTTATGAGGGGCTTTCCTATGAGTTCCGGCTTTTGCTTGAAACCGTAGAACAGACGCTGGGTTTTAAAGCGCAGGAAATAATCGTGATAGGCGGCGGCGCGAAAAATAAACTCTGGCTAAAAAGAAAAGCTGATATTCTGGCGAGAAATTTAACGGTGCCTCAAATCGGGGAAGCTGTTTGTTTTGGGGCGGCTCTGCTGTCGGGTCTGGGCGCGGGGCTTATTAGAGAGCCGGAAAAATTTGCGGCTAAGCATAAAAAAGAACTGATAAAAAAAGATAAAAAACTCACGGCGTTTTATAATAAAGAATATCAGGAGCATTACCGCAAGCTCTACCTTCTGAACCTGCCTTACTGGGGCTAAGCGGGTTGATATAAAGCCGTTTTAATGTTATTATTAATATAATTAAAATCAGGTTTTTACCGCGGTAGCGCAAAGGGGTATTATGGAAAAACTCGAGTCAAAGCAGGATTTGGAGCTGGTTGCAAGGCTTTCCGAGGTAAATGCGGAAATAAAGCAGGAACTTAAAAAGGTTATAGTCGGTCAGGAAAAGGTTATTGAAGAAGTCCTTATCAGTCTGTTTTGTAAAGGGCATTGTCTTCTGGTCGGGGTGCCGGGTCTGGCTAAAACCCTCCTTATTGAAAGTATTTCAAAACTTCTGGACCTCAAATTTAACAGGATACAATTTACCCCAGATCTTATGCCTTCGGATATTACCGGTACGGAAATTATTCAGCAGGAGAAAACGGGCGAGCGCTCCTTCAGATTTATTAAAGGGCCGGTTTTTGCCAACATTGTCCTGGCGGATGAAATAAACAGAACGCCGCCCAAGACCCAGTCCGCGCTGCTGCAGGCAATGCAGGAATACAGGGTCAGCGCCGGCGGGGAAACCCATCACCTGCCCCTGCCCTTTTTTGTACTGGCGACCCAAAATCCGATAGAGCAGGAAGGTACCTATCCCCTGCCTGAAGCCCAGCTGGACCGTTTCTTTTTCAATATTGCGGTGAACTATCCGAGCCGGGAGGAAGAAAAAGAGATTGTCCGGCAGACGACCGGCGCCCTGGCCTATGAACTAAAACCCGTTTTAACGGCGGCTGAAATAATCCAAATGCAGGAACTGGTGCGAAGAGTGCCGGTTTCCGATCATGTTATAGACTATGCGGTGGACCTGACTGCAAAAAGCCGGCCTCAGGAAGCTGCCTCGCCGGATTTTGTGAAAGAACTGCTGGTTTGGGGCGCCGGGCCCAGAGCTTCACAGGCACTTATTATAGGCGCAAAGGCAAAAGCTGTGCTGGCGGGAAGATTTGCCGCCTCGGTTGCTGATGTTGCAGCGGTCGCGCCGGAAGTGCTGCGTCACCGGCTGGTGCTTTCTTTTAAAGCCCAGGCGGACGGAGTTACACCGGATCAGATCCTCCTCCGGTTGTTAGAAACGGTAAAACCCGGATAAAATAATGGGAAAATATTTCAACCCGGAAGAACTAACCAAATTTGCCGGTTTTTCGGTGATGGCCGGAAATCTCGTGGACGGCTTTCTGGCCGGTCTGCATCCGGCTCTCCGTAAAGGTGTCAGCACGGATTTCACGGAGCACCGTGAATACTCCTTCGGGGATGAAACTAAACGCATTGACTGGAAAGTCCTGGCGAAAAGCGACAGATATTTTATCCGCGAGTACCGGGAAGAAGCAAATCTCTCCTGCCATATCCTTCTTGACGCTTCCGCTTCTATGGATTATGCCTCCGGCAAAATAAGCAAATATAAATATTCCGTTTTTCTCTCTGCCGCGCTGGCGTATCTTATGACCATTCAGCAGGATAAAACCGGTCTGGTTATCTTTGATAAGGAACTCAAAAGTCTGATCCCCCCTAAAGCCGGAAAAAAGCATCTCAGTCTTATTTTTGAGGAGCTGGAAAATTCAAAGCCCTCGGGAAATACGATGCTGCCGGAAGTTTTGCAGAAAGCCGCGGGTCTGCTGAAAAAGCGAGGTCTTACCGTTCTTATAACAGATCTTTACGGCGACACCGAAAAAATAATAAGAAACACCAAGTATCTGCTTTCGGGGAAAAATGAAGTTATTGTTTTTCAGGTTCTGGATGAAGATGAATTGTCCCTGCCTTTTAAAGAAAGCTTTTTGTTCGAGAGTCTGGAGGAGGGCGCTCCGGTCCTCGCTCTGCCCGGGATGATACGGGAGGAGTATAAAAGAATAATGCTCGCATTAACGGCCAAATTCAGAAAAGAATTTAATGCGGCGGGTATTGATTATACTTTACTTTCCACTAAAACTCCCGTGGAAGAAGCTCTGCTTTTTTATCTGGAACGCAGAGCAAGGGTTGTAGGATGAATTTTTCTTTTATTAACTCCGGGCTTCTCTTTGCGCTGCCGCTGGTACTTATTCCCGTAATTATCCATTTATTCTCCATAAAAAACTCCAGGGTCAAAAAATTCCCGGAAACAAAATATATCGCTCAGGCCGTAAAAAAAAGTATAACCCGGATTCATTTACTCCAGCTTTTATTACTCCTGCTCCGGGTACTCATCGTGGCACTGCTGGTGTTCTTTTTTGCCGGCACCGTCCTGCATAAAAACGCCAATTCTGCGGGGCCGGCCTCGCCGGAAGCGTACTACGTGCTCCTGGATAATTCTTATTCCATGGGGGCGGTTTATAAAAACAGTTCTTCTTTTGACCGGGGCAAAAACGCCTGTCTCCGGGTTTTAAAAGGGCTCCGGAAAATTGATTCGGTTTCTTTTGCGCTGTTTTCAAATATTGCCGAACCCAAACTTAAAGGTCTGACTTCGGAACCGGCGGAGGTGGAGAAGAAAATAAAAACTGCCGGGCTTTCCGCGAGGTCCACTTCGATAAAAAGCGGGCTGAGCACAGCGCTGGACGCCCTAAAGCAGGTCCCGGGAGTTTCAAAACAAATAATTGTGGTCACGGACCTGGCTTTGCACGGTTATGCGCAATTTGCTTTTGCTCCGGGGGAGCTTGACCCGAAGGTGAACCTTGTATTTATAGATGTCGGCGAAACTGCGGATAATATTGCGGCTGCGAACGCTTCTGCCGGAATCTCTTCTTTTGAAGACCGGTTAAAATTCAAAGTGGATATTTTCGGCTATACGGCTGCGCGTTATTCCAAAGTGCCGGTAACCCTGCTATTGAATGGGCAAAAAGCCGCTTATGGGTTCGCGGAAGTGAAGCCCGGCCGCAAGACGGTCAAAACTTTATATGCCGGGGCCGGGGAAAGTGAGAGTTCCGCCGGCAGCGTAAAGCTGGAAGTTGAAGATGCGCTGGCGCTGGATAACAGCTCCTATTTTACGGTCTCGGGGCGGCAGCTGAAAAAAATACTGCTGGTGGACGGGGACTCCAAGATTTCCGCTTTTCTAAGTGAAACTTTTTATCTAAATCTGGCCCTTAATCCCAACCAGCGTTTTTCCCGGGAACTCCTGCCTTCCGTTTGTGTCCTTAATGAGCTGAAAAATAAAAACCTTTCCGAATATAAAGCGGTTATCCTGTGCAATATCCCGGAACTCCTGCCTGCCGAAGCCGGTGTGCTTTTGACCTACTTGAAAAACGGCGGCAATCTTGTTTATTTTCTGGGAGATAAAATAGAACTTAAAAACTATGCCGCTCTGGACAGCGCTCTTTTTCCCGCCGTCATAAGAGGGGAGGAAGAAGGTAATTTCAAAATAGACGGAAAAACCCTGAGCTCCGGTCATCCGTTGCTTAAGAATACCGATGCGGGAAAATTGGAAGAAGTTTCCTTTTCCCGGGTCTACCGGCTGGCGCCCCGCAGTAAATGTTTTTCTTATCTGGATTTTGCGGGTCTGAATTGCCCGGCGTTCCTGGAGTCCGGAAAAATCTCGGCAGCTTCAGGCCGGGTGCTGATTTTTCCTTTTCCTGCTGACCGGGACCGCACGGATTTTCCGTTGCGGAACGCCTACCTGCCTTTTATGCAGGAACTCGCAAAATATCTCGCTGAAGGTAAAACGCAGGAGAGTCCCGATGCTTTGTGCGCCGGGGAACTTTTCAAAAGAAAATTTGAGATCTCCGGACTTTCCGGCTCCGTGGAAGTCACGAATCCTGCCGGGGCCGTAAAAAAAATAGTTCTGCAGGGAAATACTTTTGAATACCCTTTCACAGACAGCCCGGGTATTTACAGCTACCGGTACGCCGACAGCAAGGGAAGAAAAAAAGAATATTTCAGTGTCAATTTGGATACCGGTTCGGGCGAGTCGGATTTGAAAAAACTCGCGCCCGCAGAACTTCCAAAACTTTTTCCGCCGAAAACTTTCGTATATCTTTTGAAAAACGGAAAAAAAACGGAGCGGGATATTGTTGCGCTCGTCAGGGGTGAAGAGCTCTCCACGCCGCTGCTGCTGGCTTTGTTATTCCTGCTTACGGCCGAAGGCATGCTTTCTCTGCGGAGGTTCTTATGAGGAAGACCCTTACCGCGGCCGCGCTTTTATTGTTTTTAGCAGGGCTCCCCGCCTTGTGTTCTTCGGCGGAGCTCCGTGAACCTTTCGAAAAAAGGCTTGAGAATTTTGTGTTTGTCCGGCTTAAATACACCGGCGGCAACTGGGAGGCGAATAAAACTGCCTGGGAATCTCTGTGCCGGCAGCTGGTCGCAGTAACAAATATTCATCCTGCGGAAGCAGAAAAAACCGTTGACCTTAAAGGAATGGAAATCTTTGATCATCCCTTTATCTTTCTTACCGGGGATCAGGAATTTGCTCCGTTTTCCGCAGAGGAGACAGAAACGCTTAAAAGGTTCTTTGACGGCGGGGGCATCTGTTTTATTGATGACGCCGGCGGGGCCTTAAACTCCGGTTTCGACAGTTCTATAAGGAGAGAATTTAAAAAGGTTTTCCCCGGTCCGGAATTTCAGCCGATCAGTAAAAAACATGCGCTCTATTACGCTTTTCATATGCCTCCGGAGACCGCCGGTGCGAGAAAAGCGGCTGACTATCTGGAAGGGATGGAATACAACAACCAAACCGCAGTTATTTATTCGCATAATGATATTCTCGGAAGTTTCCTTACGGATAAATTCGGTCTGCCGGTCAAGAAATGTGTTCCCGGCGGGGAGCCGCAAAGACTTGAAGCCAAAAAACTTTGCATTAATATTCTGATGTACGGGCTTACCGGTACTTATAAATTGGATGCTATTCACCGCGGTAATATTCTTAATAAAAGTAAACTTAAGGGCGGCACTGAGGTTCCTGAATGATGAACTTTGAATTTACCTTTTGGGCGGTTTTTTTTCTTCTGGTCGGCGGTTTGGCGGCTTATACCCTGTTAAAATACGGGGACAGAAGAAAAAAAACTATTGCCGCTTTGCGCCTGGGTATCTTTCTCCTGCTTGTTTTTCTTCTTTTGAAACCTGTGTTTCTGGAGAAAATTAAAAAAACCGAGAAGGCCTCCGTTTCGGTGCTGGTGGATGTCTCCCGTTCTATGGACCTTAAAGGGACCTATCATAAATTCAGCCGCGTCAAAAATATAATAAACCGGGAGCTCCTGCCCCTGGAAAAAAATTATGAACTGAACTATTATGCGTTTTCCGGCGGGTTTTCCCGGGCCTCAAAAGAGGAATTGCTTAAACTGCCCGCACCAGCCGGAGAATTTACGGATCTCGGCCAGAGTCTGGAACAAGCGGGCGAAGAGCTTAAGAAAAACAGTTCTGCCGCCGGCTCAGCCGTAATTTTGCTGACGGACGGTAATCACAACGGGGGTTTGGATCCCGTGGAAGCCGCAAAGTCCCTGAATGTTCCGCTTTATGTTATCGGTATCGGCGAGCCCCGCACCGGTTTTGATGTGGAGTTGAGCCGGGTGGAGGCCTCGGAATTGGCCTTCAGAAATATTAAAAGCGTTTTCAAAGGTGTTTTAAATTCCTACAACTCCCGGGGAAGACAGGCCCGGGTCACGCTCCTTAAGGATTCTGTCTTTGTGACTGCGCAGGACGTTATTTTGAAACCTGACGGTGAGGAAACCACGGTAAGTTTTGAATATTTACCCGCAGAAACAGGTCTGACTAAATTTGAGCTGCTGGTGGACGCCGGGAGCGGGGAAATAAATTCCGGCAACAATAAAAAAGAGTTTTCCGTGAATGTACTTAAAGAAAAAGTAAGGATACTTTATATTTCCGGCAGTCCGAATTATGAGTACAGGTTCTTGCGGCAGGTGCTGAAAAATAATCCCAATTATGAGGTGGTCACTTTTATAATCCTAAGAGGTATGACGGATGTACTGCCTTTGAACGAAATTGATTACACCTTGATACCCTTTCCCGTGCAGGATATCTTTACCAAGGAACTTTATAATTACGACATTATTGTGCTGGAAAACTTCTCCTATAAGGGCTTTATGCCCCCGGAATACCTTAACTCTCTGAAAAATTATGTAGAAAATTCAGGCGGGGATTTGGTCATGCTTGGCGGGCCGGATTCTTTCGGAAGCGGGGGTTATAAAGGGACGATGGTGGAAGAGCTTCTGCCCGTAAACATAAAAACCGAGGGGCTGGAGGAATATATAAAAACACCTTTCCAGCTCAAACCTGCAAAACATCCCGTGAATCAGCTTTCCGAAATTAAAGGGGAAAGTGAAAAAATCTGGGAGGAACTGCCGGAACTTTCCGGGCTTAACCGGTTTGAAGGTCAAAAAACCGGCGCGCTGGTATTTGCGGAACATCCCAGGCTCAAAAGCGCAGACGGAAAACCTGTGCCGGTGATAGCAGGCTGGCAGAAGGGGAAGGGAAAAGTGCTGGCTGTCGGTGTTAACAATACCTGGCGCTGGTCTATGTGGCTGGCAGGGACGGGCCGGGGTAATTATCATTACGGGCGTTACTGGCAGCAGATGTTTAACTGGCTGGTTAATGCTCCCGAACTCGGACAGCTCTCCGCCTCTGCCGCGCGCAAAACGTACCGGCAGGGCGACGAAATAAATATAAATGTTACGGTTCTGGATAACTTTTTTCATTATGAGGACGAAGCCGCCCTGGATTTGGAAATCCTAGAACCCGGCGGGAAAACCTCTTCCTTGCGCGGTCTGCAAAATACGGGAAACGGGGTGTATGAAACCTCTTTTGCTGCGGAAACTCCCGGCAATTACCGGGTGACGGCTTCTGCCTTTAAGGCGGGGAAAAGTCTGGGTGCGGTTTCTTTCTTTGTGCCTGTGACGGCCGCGACTTCGGAGGAGTACGATCTTTTTCTGAATGATAAACTTTTAAAAAATGTGGCGGCGGCCTCCCGGGGAAAGTATTTTGAAGGCGGGTGCCCCGGGATTGAAAAAGAACTTAAACTAAACCGCGCCGAGTCTGTTTCCGGGGAAAAAATACCGCTCCGGGACCGGCCTGTATTTTTTATTCTGCTTATGTCCGCGCTGGCGCTGGAATGGTTCCTGCGGAGAATAAGCGGTCTGCTTTAACGGCCGGTGTCAAATAAATATCAGAAACTGGGGGAGTAATTGAATAAGGAATTTTTAGAGCTGGCAGTTCAGCTGCATAAGACCAAAAGAAAATATTATGTCTATCTGGTTATTGAAGCGTTCAATAAACTGGTGCTTTTTATATTTGCCTTTTTCTTTGGTTTTCTTCTGCTTGACCTGCTCTTTCCTTTTTCCATTTTCGCCCGGGGTCTGGCGCTCGCAGTGTTCTATCTTTATGCGGCCGCAGTTCTGGCGCGGCTGGCAGTAAAAACCTCTGCCGGAAAGATTTCTACGGAACAACTCTGCCTGCTGGCTCAAAAAAATAACCCCGGCCTCAAAGATTTGCTCATAAATTCCTGGCAGCTTTTCGAAAGCAGAAAAAATAACCGCCTGCAGGGAGTTTCTCAAGAACTGGCGGAGGAATATATCAGGCGTGCGGCCGCAGTTATTTCAAAAAAGGATATTGCAAAAGCCGTAAGTTTCCGGCGTTTTAAAAATTCCCTTGCCGCCGCCGGCGCGCTGCTGCTCCTTTTCGTAGGTCTCTATATTCTTCCTCCATATCCTATGAGGTTTGCTCTGCTCCGGCTTTTTGACCCGACGCTGGATATTGCTTCTTACACTGGAAGTTTAGCAGGGTCCGGAGTTCCTGAAATTGGGGACCTTAGAGTTCGGGTGAGTTATCCGCCCTACACCGGGATGCCCCCGAAGATTTTCGAAGAAGGCGGGGATGCGGAAGTTCTTAAAAATTCAGGGGTAGAGATCTCCGGGGTCACCAATAAACCGGTTGTTGCGGCGTATCTGGAAGGCCGGGAAGGGAATAAAAATTTCCACCGGGCGATGTCCGTAAATGATACGTTCCGGCCCTCGCTCCGTTTTAACGTTAAAGCTGATGTTGAGTATACCGTGGTAGTTACGGACCGGACGAATCTGGAAAATACCGGAAGAATAAAACATAAGATAAAAGTAATTCCTGACGGGAAGCCCAGAATAAATATGATTTTTCCTGATCAGGAAATGAGCGTCCTGCCGCAGGCCTCTGTTTCTATACTTTTTGAATATCTGGATGATTTTGGCGTAAAGGAAGTCAATCTGCTGATAGAAAAAAACGGGCAGGCGGAGAAACGCAGAATATTTAAAGACTCGCAAAACCGGAAAACCGGCAGCGGCTCCTATGAACTAGAAATTGCCTCCTGCGGTGTGAAACTCGGGGAGGATTTTGAGCTTTATCTTGAAGCTTTTGATAATGATATTATTGACGGCCCCAAAAGAGGGGTTTCACAGAAAGTCCGGCTCTTCCTGCCTAGCCCTGAAGAATATTTAAAAGAAGCTGCGCCGATGGATTTGGATGAGTTCTTGGAATTAGAACGCAAGGTTTCTGAGTTTGAGATGCGGAATGAGGATTTCGGGAAGCAGGTGGAAAAATATGCGAAAGAGAACGACCCGGATCTGGCTCGTCTGCTCGGGGATCTTGAACTGCTCCAGAATAATCTTGCTAAGATAGCCGAAAAACTTATGAATTCAACGGCCGAGTTTTCGCCGGAGATGATGCAGCAGTTCAGCGGCAGTACTCTGGATATGGGGAAGACCGCCGAACTTATGAAGCAGTTGAAGGAGGCTATTGCCCGCGGGGATAAAGCAGAAGTTATGCGCCTCGCAAAGGAACTGGCAAAAGAGCTGTCTGCTCTCCAGGAGACTTTGACTAATATGCTGAAAAAAAGCGGGCTCGGAAAAGCCGCAAAGAATATGCAGAAGGCGGGGCAGATGACGGGCGTTCTGGACGAAATGGTAAAGCGAGAGAAAGAACTCTATAAGGAAACCTCTTCCGCAGCTGCCGGCGCTCTGGAAAAACTTTTGAAAGAACAGGAAACAGCCGCAGAATTAATAATTAAAAAACAGCAGGAAGCTGTAACTGCCGCCGGTCTGGCGTCTAAAGCTGTGGAGAAAAAAGCCTTTGCAAATAATATTTCCTTCCCGGTCAAAGCTTCTGAAAATTATATGCTGGAACTGCTGGCTAAATTTAAGAAAGGGGAGTTTTCTGAAGCGGCTAATGACCTGCCCCGGCTGCTGGGCGGGCTTGACGGGATTGCCGGTTTGTATAAACAGTTGGAAACCTTCCTCCGGCAGAAAAATGCGGAGTTTGAAAAATCCAAGGAACCTGCCTCGCTCCCGCTGTTGGCGGAGAATAAAGAAAACCTTACAGCTTTGCTTTCTTCCTCCGAAAATATGGGGAAGGCCGCGGCTCTGGAAAAAGAGATCCTGGAATTATTTCAGAAAAACAGTAAAGGAGCTCCGGCGGATAAGAACACGGGACTGCTGAAA
>Ga0265593_1000926_pt1 | contig 14631 bp, 17 predicted proteins | sample saktaG_8_FD_190136 | JGI IMG/M metagenome (GOLD analysis project Ga0265593, IMG submission 190136) | Saline water microbial communities from Sakinaw Lake, British Columbia, Canada - sak_2011_5_24_36m | ecosystem: Environmental > Aquatic > Non-marine Saline and Alkaline > Saline ...
CGGTAACCTGCGTTCTTGCTGTCCAAGAACTAACTTCAAGGTACGACTGGTTCAGCCCTAGCGTAAGGGATATTCGGATGTTGAGGATTGAGGACAACAACGACTTAATGCCCGCCATCGAAAGGGCTGAACGGTCAAAAGTGAGTGTAAAAAAAAACGTTGAAGAAATTTTAGGTCTAGCGGCTTGATGCGCATAGCTTATTTTATACGGCTTAGAATGACGAGGAACTAAAAATGACTATCAATAAAAATGCAAAACTCGAGAGTTTCAGAGTATGGGCTGTCATCTTGGCGGGTGGGGCAGGATCACGAATGAGGGCTTCAGGATAGAATATTTAAGAAGCTCCAAGGAAAAAAGTACCTTTTAACCTACCGATATATACCACTATCCAAAAAATTTACAGAATATACCAATGTATCAAGAGCAAGTAGATTTTGATGACACAGACGAAGAACAAGCCCCTACCCCTAATGAAAATGTATTTTCTGATGTAGTCGTATACGGTACCGATTGGACTACAGAAACAATATTGTCTCAATTAGAAAAAGGGAATATCCAGCTATCACCGCGTTTCCAAAGAAGAGATGCTTGGGATTGCTCAAAGAAAAGCAGATTCGTGGAATCTTTATTTTTGGGTTTGCCTGTCCCTCAAATTGTCCTTGCCGAAAAGCAAGGTGAACGGGGGACTTATATAGTACTTGATGGTAAGCAAAGATTATTATCACTCCTTCAATTTATCGGAAAAGCGAAAGGTAAAAACAATGGATTTTCGCTTAAAGGGTTGAGTATTTTAGAAAAACTAGAGGGTGCAAGCTTTCAAAAAATAAACTCAGAGCCAGAATTCTCTGGATGGGTAAATGCTTTTAACAACCAACCTATGCGCTCTGTAATCCTAAAAAACTGGGTTGATGTAAAATTGCTTCACATTGTTTTTGTACGTTTGAATACTGGTAGCGTAGCTCTTTCACCACAAGAACTTAGGCAAGCATTATATCCAGGGGGGTTCTCTGACTTTGTTGACGACCAAGCAAGTAATTCCAACTCTTTGCGTAAATTGTTAAAAAATAAAGAACCTGATTTCCGTATGAGGGACGTAGAAATATTGGTGCGGTACATAGCATTTAGGAATTTTCTAACGGAATACAGCGGAGACATGAGAATGTTTTTGGATTATACCTGCGAAAAGTTGAACAATGATTGGCAAATTGAGAATGAACTTGTTTTAAACCAAGTTGAAGAATTTGAGCAAGCAGCTGAGGCGGCAATTCAAATATTTGGAATAGATGATGTGGCACGACGGCCCTCTGACCAAGGTAAGAGAAGAGGTTTCAATAGGGCCATATTTGATGTGATAATATATTACCTCTCTCAACCAAATATTCGTAGTTCTTCTCTTGATAATTCAATAGCTGTAAAGTCTGCTTTTTCTGAACTTTGGCAGGAAAGCTTAGACTTTACTAGATCAGTAGAATTAAGTACAAAATCACTATTCGCAACATCTAGCCGACTCATACTGTGGGGAGAGAAACTTAAGTCAGTCTTAGGAATAGATATATCTATTCCCATCTTCGATGGACATACTAACAGAATTAAAGTTTAATCTTATTTTGTTTAGCAACAATCAATATGCCTAAACTATTAACTAGACTTGAAGCGCAGTTATCAAATTTGCGTGAATATCTTTTACCTAAAGAAGAAGAATTTGACCCGGCTGGGAACTATCCAGATGTGGCGGTAACAAAAGCGATAGCTTACAGAGTTTTGGCTCATGCAGAAATCGAATCATATTTAGAGGAACGAGCTAAAGAAGTTGTTTTGAAAGCAATCAAGTCTTGGAAGACTAACCAAAACTCAGGTCGCGTATTGTTGAGTTTACTGGCATTCTCTGGTATGTCAATGGAGTCGCCGCCGTCTTCAATTTTACCCATACAGGATTCCCAAAAAAAGACTTGGTCTGAGAAAATAGACTTAGATGAAAAAATCAACAAGGCAGTTAACGCATTTTATTATAACATATCCAAAAATCATGGAATAAAAGAAGAGAATCTATGTCAGATTCTACTACCCATTGGTTTTTCACCTGAAAAATTTGATCCTACATGGCTTAACGATATGAGTTCTTTTGGTGAAATGCGAGGAGAAGCCGCTCATAGTACATCATTAAATATAAGAATCGCAATTAATCCTAAAGACGAACTTACTACCGTTAACAATTTACTGCTTGGATTGAAAAGCATTGATGCGAAATTAGAGGAGCTTTCCTAACTTAGCGAACTACAGCGTATTAAATTGCAATATTATATATTTATCAAACCTAAACAAATAGACAAACCATGTTCTCTGAACAGCGCGTAGCACAAATGGCCGCTTACCTCTTGCAAAAAAGAGGCGGACGGATGGCTTATATTAAACTGCTCAAGCTCTTATATCTGACAGACCGCGAAGCTATGATGAAATGGGGCGAATCCATCAGCGGTGATTGCTTCGTGTCCATGCCACACGGGCCGGTGTTATCACAAACCTATGATCTTATTCGTGGATTTGGCTCGTCAGTGGAAGATGGCTGGGATTTCTGGGTTAAGGACGAGGACAATTATGAAGTGTCTTTAAGGCAACGGGTAGCCAACCGCGAATGCTTTGATGAATTGAGTGATGCCGAACTTGAGATATTGGATAATGTATTTGAAAAGTTTGGTCGGATGAAGCGGTTTGAAATTACTAAGTATACCCATGACAATTGCACGGAATGGGAAGACCCGCATGGAAGCTCTTTTCCCATCAGTCCAGAAGCGGTGTTTCGTGCCGTGGAAACAGACGAAAATAGAATCCAAGCCTTGCTACGACAACATAGAACATTGGCGGATCTTGATGTAGCCAGAAACGCATTGCGATGAGTCTTTACAAGCCTTTTCGCAAAGGCTCGTTGTTAATTCCATCTGGGCTATGCCTTCATCTTCATGTTATCTGTAATGATCCAGTTTTCTACCCATCGTTGGCGAAAGAGTGCTTTTTAGCGGTCAATATAAGCAGCATTGATCCCATCATTCAATACGACCCAAGCTGTATATTAAAAGCCGGAGACCACCCTTTTATCAAACATGACAGCTATGTGTACTATAGAAAAGCTGATGTATTCGGTGCAACGACTACGTCTCGGTTAGTTGCAGAGGGGGAAATATTCTTACATGATCCCTTCTCTGATGTCGTTTTTAAAAAAATATTAGATGGATTTTACCAGTCCAAAGAATTGCGACCTAAAATATTTAAGTTTTTTCAAATGTATTGTTTCGAAGCTGGAAAATGAACCATGGCAATCAATCCAAAATATCCTGATGTGATGGTGGTTTGTGAAGAGCAAAATCCACATGAGTATTACTCCGACTCACCTACTATTTTAGTAGAGGTATTGTCAAAATCCACGCGCAAAACAGATGAAACCACTAAACGAATGGTTTATTTTAATATTCCTAGCCTCCAAGAGTATGTAATTATCGAACAGGATATAGTCGATGTTGAGATATGCAGGCGAAGCAAGGGTTGGCTGTCAGAACATTTTTTTCTGGGTGACGAGTTATGCTTTGAATCCATTGGCCTAATACTCACCGTGGAAGAAATTTATGCGCGGGTTGACAATGAGGATGTTACAACCTTTTTTGAAGAAAAGCGCCTTGCCTTTGTGAATGCGCCCGACTTAATGACTGATTAATTGAGGAGAACTTGCACCATGCTAACCAAACTCACCGGCGGCAAAGTCTACGACCCCGCCCACGGCATCAACGGCGAAATCCTCGATATATGGATTCGGGACGGGCGCATCATCCCATCGCCAAACAACGAACAAGCCAGCCAAGAATATGACTTGCGCGGCAAAGTGGTCATGGCTGGGGCCATCGACATGCACACCCACATCGGCGGCGGCAAAGTCACCATCGCTAGGAATTTATTGCCGGAAGACCATCGTGGCGACCCGGTCGAACGGCAAGGTTTGATGCGGGCTGGTTGCGGCCATGCCGTACCCTCCACGCTGACCACCGGCTACCGCTATGCGGAAATGGGTTACACGGCAGGTTTTGAGCCGGCGGTGCTGCCCATCAACGCCCGGCAAGCCCACCACGAAATGGCCGATGTACCAATGTTGGACGTGGGGGGGTATGCGATGCTCGGCAGTGACGATTACTTCCTGCGGATGCTACAAGCTGGCAAGTCTCAAGAGGAAATCAACAATTACGTGGCTTGGACCATCCATTCGGCTCAGTGCATCGGCATCAAAGTGGTCAATCCGGGCGGCATCAGCGCGTTCAAGTTCAACCAGCGCAGCTTGGATTTGGAGGAGCAACATGTTTATTATGGCGTCACCCCGCGTCAAGTGTTGCAAACCTTAGCCCGTGCCGTGCATGAGCTTGGCGTTCCGCACCCGCTGCATGTGCATGGCTGCAACCTCGGCGTCCCTGGCAATATGCAAACAACGCTGGACACGATCAGCGGCATTGAAGGCTTGCCGATGCACCTGACCCACATCCAGTTCCACAGCTATGGCACGGAAGGCGACCGCAAATTCTCCTCCGGCGCGGTGCAGATTGCCGAAGCATTCAACAAAAATAAGAACATCACCATGGACGTGGGGCAAGTTTTATTCGGCGCGACCGTCACCGCCTCCGGCGACTCGCAACGTCAATTCGCCAACTCCGCCCACGCCCATAACAGCAAGTGGGTGGTCATGGACATCGAATGCGACGCGGGCTGCGGGGTCGTGCCGTTCAAATACAAGGACAAGAACTTCGTCAACGCGCTGCAATGGGCGATTGGCCTGGAAATTTTCCTGCTCGCCGAAGACCCTTGGCGGATTTTCCTCACTACCGACCATCCCAACGGCGCACCGTTCACGATGTACCCGCACCTCATCAAGCTGTTGACCAACAAAAGCTTCCGTAATGACATGCTGGCGACCATCAACCCCGAGGCGGCGGCATTGAGTACCTTAGGCACGATAGACCGCGAATATTCCTTGTATGAAATCGCCATCATGACCCGTGCCGGTGCGGCCCGGTTGCTGGGTTTGAAAGACCGGGGACATTTAGGCGAAGGCGCGGGTGCGGACATCACCGTCTACACCGAACAGGAAGACAAGGAAGCGATGTTTGCCAAGCCCGATTATGTATTCAAAGACGGCGAGTTGGTCGTCAAACATGGCGAAGTGGTTAAAATTGTCTGGGGCAATGTCCATACCGTCAAACCCGAGTTTGACCGTGGCCCGCTGGAAAAGGATTTGAATGAATATTTCGACAAGTATCTGACGATGAAGCTGGATAATTTTATTATTCGCGATGAAGAGATTGAAGCGGATGGAAGGAGTAAGATTATTGTGCATCCGTGTGGAAGGGCGTAGGATTTAGGCTATGTCTAAACTAGCTAAACCGTCATTCCGGCATGGATCGCCGGAATCCAGTCACAGGGATGTGAAACGTGGACTTGAAACGCTGCCTCCTACTTGCTATGAGGCTGACCCAAACGCTTACACCAAGATTGTCGAGTGGTCCGATGAAGACCAATGCTTTATCGGCAGTTGCCCCGGCCTGTTTTATGGCGGATGTCATGGCAGCGACGAGGTCAAGGTTTTTATGAGGCTTTGTGAGATTGTTGAGGAAACTATCGAACTCTATAAACAGGATGCCAAGCCAAATTCTTAATGGTATCGAATGCACACAATACTTGACTGTTACTCTGGAAGGTTTATCACACAGGAAGAACGATGCCAATTCCTGCACTAGATTTACACGGATTTTTGCCGAACGGTGTTCATATTTGCACAATAGAAGAAATTGAGAACACATTCTGTTGGAATGAGCACCGTTCAAAAATATGGCGAGGTGGACTGAAATTTCTATCAAAACTTATCACGCGGGACATGGCTTTTCCCATCTATGTCGATGGTAGCTTTATCACAGACAAAAAATTGCCAGGAGATGTTGATATTGTTCTTGATCTAACTCAGGCTGATGATTTTAAACAATTTCTTGGAGTTAAAATGTTTCAATCTGAGCGAGAAATAATCAAGAAGGAATATTGTGTGGATTTCTGCCCAAATTTACCAGGAAACAACGATTTTTCGGCTTTCTTTCAATATATTGGTCCAAAAACGGCCACTATTAAAGGGCTTAACGACAAATACCGAAAAGGTATCCTACGGGTGGAATCATGGCAAACTGGGTTGAACAAGTAGATCGTCGCGCTGCCATTTTACTGGATCAGATGATTGCAGCCAGAGCATTGGCTTTGCGCTTTGGCGAAGATCCAATAACTTTGGCTGAACCTTATCGAGCCATGTTACATACTCTTTATGAGGATGAGCTTCCATTTGCACGTCTAGTGGATAGGTCTGATCTTGTAGCACGTTTTGAGGGTCGGGCCGTGGAGGGTGATGTTCCCTCAATAGGTATTGTAACTTACGCTTTTACCACATTGCGAGAGCAAGTTAGTAAGGTTGCCCGCGCAATGATAGGTCTATCTTCTAGCTCAGCTCGACTTCCATCCGATGTAAATCTCGGCCTTTCTGGTTTAGCTCGTGGAAGTTTAATCGTAGGTATTTGCGTACCTCAACCAAACCAAACAGCAAAAGGAGAAAATAGTACGGTTTTTGATGAAACGGATCTGCTTTACCAATCTATTCGAAAAGCAGTTAAAGGTGTTGCGCTGATAACACGCTATATTCAAGATGGCGATATAAGCAATGATCTTGAACGAGGAATACCCGATCCTGCTATGCGTGATGCAGTTTTAGTTGCTGCTGAACGCATCTCACCAACTGGAAAAAAGGGCATTGACGCAGTTTCTTTGTTTAGTTCAGAAACTAACGGTTTGGGTCACCCTCTAACATCAGAAACACGCAAAGCCTTACGTAGGCGATTAGCACGTCCAATATCTAAAGAAGACATTGCCAATTTTCAAGGCGTAGTCCGCGAAATTGATCTGGACTCGCGTCGTTTCGAAATACGAGGAATCGATGGAATAAAAGCTATACGTTGTGTATATGGGATTGAAAAGGCCCAAGAAGCTCGACATTGGCTTGATAGAAAAGTCAATGTCGCTGGGCCATGTGAATATATTGACAACTTGCCACGTCTTATGCGAGCCGAATCAATCCAAGTAATTGAGGAGCGAAATTGGGCACAAAATCGTTTAAGTTTTGACTAATTATGATGAAGCTTAGATGGCCAAGCAAAGGAAGCCTTTCCGTTATTCAATCAATGACCCATATCACCAGCCTGCATTTTAAAAATGTAAATTTTCTCTCGTTCCCGCGCTCCAGCGTGGGAATGCCTACCCCGGCACTCCAGCGCCGCTTAACTGACCGCTGGAGCGGTCAAGACAGTTACCACGCTGGAGCGTGGGAACCAGAAAAAACCTCGCTATTATGATTATATTTTCCAACACCACACCGATTATTGCTTTAAACATGACAAAATATCAGGATAACTAATGAATGCCATCATTCTCGACACCTTGGAATTTGCTAATAAATTAAAAGCTGGTGGCTTTACCGAGCAACAGGCGGAAACCCAAGCCCGCGCCATAGCTGATATCGTGGAAAAGCAATTGGCAACCAAGCAAGATATGGAAGCACGGGAAGCCGACTTGAAGCGTGATATACATGAATCGGAATATCGCTTGGAAGTCAAAATAAAGGAATTGGAAATTACCTTGCGAAAGGATATTGAAATTCTAAGGGCTGAGGTCAAACGGGATATTGCCGAAACCAAAGCCGAGTTAATCCGCTGGGTGGTGGGGGTGGGTATCTTGCAATTGACCATTATCACGGCTTTGCTGCTCAAATTGGCGAATCAGATATAAACAGCGAGGTAGGATGCGGTGAGGAACGAGCCGCATCGGTCGCGATTGATGCGCTTCGCAAGCTAAGCGCATCCTACGGCCCTTTAATATCCTAATCACTTTTATTGAATTCAAAGGAACTAACAAGTGCTAAATCTTCCAAATTTGCTATCACCAATAATCTTAAATCTTGATGCAATTCTACTTGACCCCAACAACCCTAGATTTTCTGAATTGGGGGAAGAATTAAATCCAGTTCAAGAAGGTCGTTTTGCTGACGATAAAGTTCAAAAAAGTGCAAGGGATAAAATGAAGGCTGACCGATTTGAGGTCTCTGAACTCAAAGATACAATAAAAACTATTGGATTTCTTCCAATGGATCGGATCGTCGTGCGTAAATGGAAAGGAAAACCTAACGATGGCTCCGTCAAATATATTGTCATTGAAGGTAATCGTCGAGTAACTGCATTAAAATGGTTGATAGAATTACATGAGATAGGCAAAGAAACATTTACAGAAGAGCAGTTAAAAAACTTTACCACATTAGAATGTCTCCTTCTTAATGACGAACTAGCCCAAGCATGCGCAACCCTAATTTTACCAGGCTTACGCCATGTTTCTGGGATTAAGGAATGGGGAGCCTATCAAAAAGCTAAAGCGGTATTTGCACTAAGAAAAAGCGGGATGACTCCGCAAGAATCTGCTCAAAGTCTTGGGCTTTCAACTAGATCGGCTAATAGTGCATACCGTTGTTATGTTGCCTTGGAGAAAATGAAATGTGATGAAGAGTTTGGAGAGAGAGCCGATTCTTCCAAGTACAGTTTTTTTGAAGAAGTTTTTAAGCGACCAAATGTGAGAAGCTGGCTTGGATGGAATGAAGAACAAGAGCGGTTTATTAATGAAGAAAATTTGAAGGAGTTTTATGGATGGATTGTACCTCAAGATGAAGGGGATAATATTCAAGTAAAACTTCCACAAGCGCTAAGTGTGCGTGATTTATCACAAATTATAACAGATGAAAGTGCTTTAAATATACTTCGTTCCCCTGAGGGTACACTTAATCGGGCACTTGCAAGATATGAAGTTGATCACCCGGAAGACTGGTATCCAAAAATAACATCAGCAACGTCTGCAATAAAATCACTGACACCAGAAATGCTGAGAACAATGGATGATGAAACTATTCGTGCATTAAAGGATTTGCAAAATCGAATTACTCAAGCATTAACAGATCGTGATCTCTTAAAAAAAGCCGCATAATCAAGCATGAGCAATCCTTCTTCACAAGTTATTGCTCTGTGGGTTAAAGAAAATTTACAGACAAACTGGGAGCCACTTCGCAGTATTTTAGTACGAACATTGCAAAAGCAACTGAAAAGTAAAAATGATACCGAGATTTACGATTGCGCGGATCAAAATATTTTGCACGTCGCGGAACACCTTAGAAACGAGGCGAGTGAATGGCTAATTGATGGAACAATGCCTTTATTTGAGATTGATGAAGAACCTGAGCCATATCTTCGTATTATTTTAAACGAAGATAGAAATATACTCATAAAATTAAGAAAAATTGATCCTTTTGATTTTGAAAAGCTTTGTGCATCAATTCTCGATCAACTTGGAGCTTTTTCTCATGTAACAGAAAGAACAAATGATGGTGGTGTAGATTTCATTGGGAAATATTTAAATATCGTACCTCTGAGTCTAGGTTTACCTATTTCGTGTAAAGCAACAGTAATTGGACAGGCAAAGCGTTATAAAATGGGCAACCCTGTGAAAGAATCTAATCTTCGAGAATTTGTTGGTGCTGCAACCCTTTATAGACATGAATTGAGAAAGGAGAACTCTATAGGCCCGCTTACCCCTATTATTTATGCTTTCTGGACCACATCGGACTTTGACCAAAATGCAAAACGATATGCTCGTGCAATTGGTCTGTGGTACATGGAGGGACGTACACTAGCCAATTATCTTAAACATTTAAAGCTTGATGACAAATTTTGAGTTTGTTTGCAGATGATAGTTAGCCATCGTAGCCCGGATGAAGAGCAGCGTAATCCGGGAAGATAATGGCACGGAACCCCGTATTCCGCTTCGCTCCATACGGGCTACATGTTAAAAGATTTTCAATTATTAGGTAATTAAACATGACCTAACTATAAAAAAAAGCCTTGTTCGAGGCCACCAAACTTCCCGAAACCGAACAAAACCAATCAGCGCGGCGGATTTTGGCGGAATTGGAATCGGAACGGCAATGGGAGGAGTTATTCGAAAATTCACAAGATGTGCTTGGTAGACTTGCCGAGGAAGCCTTGACCGAATACCGTGAGGGCAAGACGCAAATACTCGACGTTGACTGCTTGAGAGTTCTCACACGACCAAAACTTTTCGGCATTGGGGTTGTTCAAGATGGGGATATTGTCTGGTTTTGGATTGGCCCACATCGGGAATATGAAAAGTTACTCACCAAATTTAGGCTAGACCTGTAACCAACACTAAGATGACTGACAAGGATTCTGACCGGAAAAAAGACATTATTTGCGGCTGTAGCGGGACAACCACAGCACAAATCAAGAAACAAATCGATAAAGGAGTCGAAGACTTGGAATGCATTTCGAGAGCCACTGGTGCTTGTTCGGGTTGTGGGGCTTGCGATGTGGACATTCTGGCATTCATGGCTGAATACATTTCATCGGTTTCACGCAATACCGCCTAGCCGTGCAAACAGCAAGCTGGAACCGTCTTCTTTATGAATTCCCTGTATTCTATCGTCTTATGCTGGCTAGATTCCGCGTATAATTTCCGATTAATGTTTGAACGATAATTCTTATGAAATGGTTGAGGTATCACAATGAACTGGCAAGAAGTCTGTAATGATCCAAGCTTACGCGATTTGCCGTATAAGATCGAATTGAATGAATGGGGTCAGATCGTCATGAGTCCTGCATCCAATTTTCACGGCATTTTGCAGGCGGCCTTGATTCGGGCAATGGCAAGGGCGCGTGAAGATGGGACCATTATTGCTGAGTGTTCTGTAAACACCAGCAAGGGCGTTAAAGTGGCTGATGTGGCTTGGGCTTCCCCTTCGTTCAGGCGAGAACAAGGGAAAGCAACCCCCTACAACAAAGCCCCGGAGATATGCGTTGAGATTATTTCACCTTCCAACTCGATTAAGGAAATGGAAGAAAAGTGCGAGCTTTATTTTGCCAAGGGCGCACAAGAATTCTGGCTTTGCGATGAACAAGGTTTATTGAGCTTTTATGATTGCACCGGCCAAATGCCCTCATCCCGCCTATTTCCAAATTTAAGCCGCATTGAAACGGATTGCTTGCATTGAGCCATCTTGCCCTTATCGACAACATCCCTTAGGTAGGGATGTTATCGGTTTACCAATTGAGAACCAAAATATTTGGAGAACACAATGATTATAAACGGCGTACAGATCGACGAAACTTTTGCCGAAGCCTTCCCGATGCGGGCCACGCGGGTCATCATCACCGCCCAAAATCACAAATGGGCGCATATTTCCGCACAGGCTTTCACCGGTTTTGCGACTTCGGTGATTGCTTGCGGTTGCGAGGCGGGCATCGAGCGCGAACTTGACCCTGCGGAAACCCCGGACGGTCGCCCAGGCGTGTCGGCGATGATTTTCGCCATGGGGGGCAAGGGCTTGGCGAAGCAATTGGAAACCCGTGCCGGGCAATGTGTGCTGACTTCACCGACTTCGGCCTTGTTTGCCGGCATGGCCGAAGGCGACCCGATAGCCTTGGGCAAGAATTTGCGCTATTTTGGTGATGGCTTCCAGATTTCCAAGCGCATTGCGGGTAAACGCTATTGGCGGGTGCCGGTGATGGACGGGGAATTCCTTACAGAAGAAACCACTGGCATGGTGAAAGCCATCGGCGGAGGCAATTTTTTGGTGTTGGCCGAGTCCCAAGAGCAAGCGCTGGCAGCTTGCGAGGCTGCGATTGATGCCATGAAGCGAGTACCGAATGTTATCATGCCTTTTCCCGGTGGCGTGGTGCGATCCGGTTCCAAGGTTGGCTCCAAGTATAAGACGCTGAATGCCTCCACCAACGATGCCTTCTGCCCGACCTTGAAAGGACAAACTAAAACCGAACTTTCTCCGGAAATCGAGTCGGTGATGGAAATCGTCATTGACGGGCTGACCGAGGAAGACATAAAGAAATCCATGCGCGTGGGCATCGCGGCGGTGTGCGAGTTGGGTGCAGCCAATGGCATCCGCCGTATTAGCGCCGGTAACTACGGTGGCAAGTTGGGGCCTTTCTTGTTCCACTTGCAGGAAATCATGGCTTGACGCGAGGAAATTAATAATGACCGAATTAACATTTTCACTAAAAATAACCCCGATACAGCGGGTGGATGTCTCTCCGCTTACCCCGGACAATTTGGCTGGCAAGACCTTGGATGAAATCGCCGCCATCGAACTGCAAATCGGCAATCGCAAAGTCCGCACCGATGATATTTTTACCATCGAAGGCGATGATGCGTCAGGGATTGTGATAAAGGATGCCTCGGCCAAGCTGGATTATATTGGTAAGGGCAACAGCAGCGGAAAAATCACCGTTGAAGGGGATGCCGGTGCTTATCTGGGCTTCCAGTTGAAGGGCGGCGTCATCAACGTGTCTGGCAATGTCGGCGCTTATGCCGCTTGCGAATTGAGGAACGGGGAAATCAACATCGGCGGCAATGCAGGCGACTTTTTGGGGGCGGCTTTGCCCGGCAACAAAAAAGGTATGCAAGGCGGGGTCGTCATTGTCAAAGGCGATGCCGGCGACCGGGTTGGCGACCATTTGCGCCGGGGAGCGATACTCATCGAAGGCGATGCCGGTGCCTATCTAGGTTCACGCATGACTGCAGGCACCATCGGTGTTTTGGGTGATGTCGGTGCTTACCCAGGCTATGCGATGAAGCGGGGAACTCTGCTTTTAATTAAAGCGCCGATCTCCCTGCCCGCCACTTTCAACGACTGCGGAACACATACTTTGGGTTTCCTGCCTTTGCTGTTGAAGGGCTTCCTGGGCTATCAAACCCAATTTGGGGCTTTGGCCGGTACGGTCAAGCGTGTGCGCCGTTATGCCGGGGATATGTCCGGGGCGGGCAAGGGCGAAATTTTGGTGGTGATTTGAGATGAAACGAGTCATCGTTTTTTTCGATTACAGCAATTTCCACCAAGCCTTGAACCGTTTGAGCAGGGGTGAATTTCCTGACCCAAAAAGATTTGACTTTAGGGGGTTTGTGGAAACGCTTACGCTGGGGATGGATCTGATCAAGGTCTATTTTGTCTGTTCTAGCAGTCCCAACAGCGGGCCGGGGCAGCAGCGTTTTTTTGACTGGCTGGATGGCCAGGAATATTTTTATGTCAAGCAATTTGAAAGGAAGTCCAATGAACAAGGTGAGCAGCGCGAAAAACAGGTGGATGTTTATCTTGCCACTCAAGTTGTCGCGTTGGCTTATGAAAATGCTTACGACATTGCCATGATTGTCAGCGGTGATGAAGACTATGTACCGGCAATTGAGATAGTTCAGCAAAAGGGTAAGATTGTCGTAGTGGTTTCGGCCTTGTCTTTGTTGAGTGATGTATTAAGGAAAAAAGCTGATCGGGTGTTGCTGATCGATGCTGACGGGGCATTGAACTTCGACAATTTTTTATCCAAAGATGGTCATTATAATAAGTAACAGCGAGTCTATATTGTGGAATTTCGGGATTATTTAGTGCTTTTGGCGCATGGGGATGGTTCAGACCTATTCCTGACTGCGGGTGCCTCGCCGGCAGGCAAGTTTCAGGGAAAAATTATGCCACTTGAAGTGGCGAAACTGACACCGGGCCGAATCAAGGAGATTGCCTACGGCATTATGAGTGAAAAGCAACGGGGCGAATTCGAAAGTAAGCCCGAGATGAACATGGCCATCACGGAAAGAGGTGTCGGACGCTTCCGCGTCAATATTTTCAAACAACGCAACAGCGTTGCGATGGTGGTTAGAAATATTAAAACCGACATCCCTTCCATGGACACGCTCGGCCTTCCCCCGATATTAAAGGAGGTGATAATGACCAAACGTGGCTTGGTGCTTTTCGTTGGGGGCACCGGTTCCGGCAAATCCACTTCATTGGCCGCGCTGATTGACCATCGCAACAGCACCACGGATGGCCATATCATCACCATTGAAGATCCCATAGAATTTGTCCATCCGCACAAGAAATCCCTAGTCAACCAACGTGAGGTGGGGGTTGACACCGACTCCTTCGAAGATGCGCTGAAAAACACCTTGCGCCAGGCGCCGGATGTCATTTTGATTGGAGAAATCCGGGCCAGGGAAACCATGGAACATGCCATAGCGTTTGCCGAGACCGGCCATTTGTGTTTATCCACCCTTCATGCAAATAATTCCAATCAAGCCTTGGATAGGATAATCAACTTTTTCCCCGAAGAGCGCCGCAACCAACTATTGCTGGATTTGTCTTTGAATCTACGCGCTTTTATTTCGCAAAGACTTATCCCGTCACGGGAAGGTAAACGTGTTGCGGCCATTGAAATACTGTTGGGGACACCGCTGGTCACCGATTTAATCAGGAAAGGGGATGTCCATTTAATTAAAGAAGTGATGGAAAAATCCGAAGAATTGGGGATGCAAACCTTCGATGCCCATTTATTCCATTTATTCCAACAGGATAAGATAACCCTTGAGGAAGCTTTGCGTAATGCGGACTCCCCCAATAACCTTAAACTGAGAGTCAGCCTGAGCGAAACCCGGACAACCGAAGATGACCCTAGTCAGCC
>Ga0265593_1000929_pt1 | contig 14598 bp, 11 predicted proteins | sample saktaG_8_FD_190136 | JGI IMG/M metagenome (GOLD analysis project Ga0265593, IMG submission 190136) | Saline water microbial communities from Sakinaw Lake, British Columbia, Canada - sak_2011_5_24_36m | ecosystem: Environmental > Aquatic > Non-marine Saline and Alkaline > Saline ...
TTCTAAATCCCAAACATCAAGATTATGTTTTATTTTCATTACTTCCGAACCAGCCATACTCGTTAGTTTATCTTTTTCCGTCCCGTACTCAACTTTAACATCAACAAATTTGTCAGCAACAATAATAAGCTCTACTGCTTTGTCCGGACTATCATCATTTTTTTCAAATTCTATTTTAGGTAAAGAAGGTTTAACCATATCAATTTTCTTTTCCCCTGAAGACGGATTGTACAAAGGATCTCCTACATAACACATCATCCATTTTGAAGTCGGGGTTGCAAGATAGCAGGCTTCCGCAAAATTATAGCCGTTAAGAAAATATTTATAAAATAAGTTTGCCCGGGTATAATGCGTAGTATAGGGTTCGGAAACAGCCCCGCCGGTAGCTGTAATACCCCGTAAAAGCGCCTGGGCTACCCAGCACGGGCCGCCTCTGATACTTGATGCGGAGGCCGAATCGAAATGTATACCGACAGCGCCGACTTTCCAGGTAAAAGCGTCATTATAATGATTATAACTATACCAGCCAAAATACCAGAGCGTATTCGGACAGCATTTATTACTCAGCTCTACTTCGTTAAGATCTATAAAGGTATCAAAGCCCTTTGCCTTTGAAATATTTCCGGCTTCAATTATATCCTGATCCGAACTGTAATAACCGCTCGGGGACTTTATTCCCCTGGCGTCAAAAACAGCTTTTCCGTATTTAGTCGTTATGAATTTTTCTCCATAAAGCGCCCTGTCAACAAGTTCTTTCGCAATTTCCGGAGTAGGCCCGTCAAGCCGGGTAACAAGAAAAGACCTCCCGCCGCCGGAAAAATTGGAACCCTTGTCATAATAGGGGTTTGAGACGCCGGCATAGCCTGAAAGACCGGTGCCGGAAACTTTTAACGGAGCAATATTTTCGGAAATAGTTTCATTAGGAAAACAAAGAAATGCATCAAGAGAATAAGTTCCGCCGTTTATTGAAAGAATATAGGGAGTCCCATAGGTCATAGCAATATATTTTATACCGCCGTTCACAGAGCGCAAAACCGGTTCCAGTATCTGTTTTTTATAGGTTGTAATATCCGTAGAATTCGAACTCGAGCATTTAATTCTGCAAATATTTGCTGCCGGAACGTTACGTTTTTGGGCGTAATATTCCCCCACCTCAACTGATTCTTTCATGTTTTCATTAATGACTACTAAAACATTATTTCCGTCTGCTGCATGGAGAAGCGAAGGTATTATTACCGCTAAAAACAGAGCCTTGAGCCGCATTACTCCTCCGTATTCTAAAGTTTTACTGCCAGATAATTATACCAGTACCGTATTTAAATATAAACTGTTTAATGGAAACCGGTACCAAGACACTGTTTATTTGCATGGTTTAATCATTTATTTTTTGGTAGAATTTAAATATCTAAAGGAGCTATCTGGAATGAGAAAACCTTCACTATTTGTGCTCGGCGACAGTATTTCAATGCATTATGGTCCATTTTTAAAGCAATACCTTAAAGGCGTATTTGATTATGACCGCAAACGTGAGAAAGGTATATCTAAACAGGCGCTTAGCAAACCCGTTGGTGCAAACGGAGGCGACAGCAGTCTGGTATTGAAGTATCTACGCGGACAAAAACAAAAGAAAAAGCTAAATTATGATTTTATGCTTATAAATTGCGGGCTTCACGATATTAAAACCGATTCAATAACCGGTAAAAAGCAGGTTCCGCTTTTAGAATATAAAAATAACCTAAGTTTAATCCTCAAACTGCTTAAAAAAACAGGGATCAAACTTTTCTGGGTGCGGATCACCCCTGTCGAAGACAAGATTCATAACTTCAGATGCAAAAGTTTTTTCAGATTCAACCGGGACGTAAACAAATACAATAAAGCCGCCGACAAATTTATGAAAAAGTATAAAGTAAGTATTATTGACCTGAATACTTTCACAAGAAACACCGGCAAAAGACTTTTCCTTGATCATGTCCATTTCAATAAAAATATAAGAGTACTGCAGGCAGCTTTTATTTCCGGATTTCTTTTAAAAGAGGCTGGGATAAAATACAAATAGTTTTTGCTCAGGTTCTGTAATGCGCGTTTATCTTTATATAGCCTTCCGTTAGATCGCAGGTGTAAGCAGAAGAAGACTCTTTTCCGTAGTTCAGGTCTACCGTGACCAGAATTTCTTTCTTCAGCAGTATCTTGTGGGCTTTTTTCTCGTCAAATTTAACTTCTACGCCTTTTTTTGCTATAGGCATTTTATTGAAATATATATCAACCCTCTCTTCTTTAAACCTTACTCCGGAATTACCTGCAGCGGAAAGTATTCGGCCCCAGTTTGGATCCCCGCCATATACAGCAGTTTTAAACAGGTTTGAACCGGCTATGGCTTTCGCACACTTTAAGGCTTCTTTGCTTGTTTTAGCGTTTAGCACGCACACCTCGATAAACTTGGTTGCGCCTTCTCCGTCTTTTACTATTTTCTTTGCCAGTTCCAACATTGTGTTTTTCAAGTTTCTATAAAAGGTATTATAGTCTTTTCCCATTACGTTTATGGGCTTATTCCCGGCCATCCCGTTTGCAAGAATAACGGCGGTATCATTGGTGCTGGTATCCCCATCCACAGTAATAGAATTAAAAGTCACCTCGTTGATTTCTTTGAATGCGCGGTCCAGTATTTTTTTAGAGATCAGGACATCGGTCAAAATAAAGCAAAGCATCGTAGCCATATTCGGATGTATCATGCCGGAACCCTTGGTCATCCCGAAAATAGAGCATTTTTTACCCGCTATTTTAAAGTTTTTAAAGGATATTTTTTCGGAAGTATCCGTGGTCATAATTGCCTGCGCTGCGTCAAAAAGACCTTCCTCACGCAAGGAGTAACCGGCTGTTTCCAGTCCATCAAGAACATTCAGAAGGGGCATTTTTATACCAATCACACCCGTAGAACAAACAAGGACCTGATCTTTTGCAGAAGCGGTAACAAAAGCAGTTTTTTCCGCCATAGAAAGAGCGTCTTTCATGCCTTGCTTACCCGTACAAGCGTTTGCATTTCCGCTGTTTACCGCTATAGCGCTTATCAGACCATTTTTAATATTTTTCATGGAAAGAAGAACCGGAGCCGCTTTAACATTATTCTTTGTGAAAACACCGGAAGCTACGGCAGGAATTTCGGAATAGATAAGAGCCAAATCTTTTTTTAAAGGGTTTTTCTTTACCCCACAATGAAGAGCGGCCGCTCTATACCCTTTTACCTTAAATTTCATACAAGCATCCCTATGTTTGTAAGAGCCGTATTTTCCGGAAAACCGCACATCAAATTCATATTCTGCACAGCCTGCCCTGAAGCGCCTTTAACTAAATTGTCTATTGCGGAAATAACCACAAGGCGGTTCAAGCGGGTATCCACCTTAATGCCTATGGTGCAGGTATTTGAGCCTGCAACATGCTTTGTCTCCGGAAGCTGACCTTCTGGAAGCACCCTGACGAATTCTTCACCGGCGTAAGCTCCTTTATAAACTTCCAGGGCAGCTGCCGTGGATATCTTCTTCTTAAGCGAAAAACTTATGGTTGTAAGGATACCGCGGTTCAAGGGCGCAAGATGCGGGGTAAAAGCCACTTTAATTTTTGAATTACCGCCGGCCATTTTTATACCCATTTCCATTTCCGGTATATGCTGGTGTGTTCCGGGTTTATAGGCTTTTAGGTTTTCACCTGTTTCGGAAAGCATAAGTTCCGTCTTTGCTTTACGACCGGCTCCGCTGACCCCGGATATAGAATTTACAATAATCACAGACGCATCAACAAGCTTGGCTTTTACTGCGGGAGAAGCCCCCAGAATTACACTTGTAGGGTAGCAGCCCGGATTTGCCACAAAATTACTTCCTTTTATAGCCAACCTATTTATCTCAGGTAGGCCGTAAACGCTTTTTTTCAACAATTCCGGTTTCGAGTGTTTTGAACCGTACCATTTTTCATAAATGCTTTTATCTTTAAGACGGAAATCCGCGCTGAGATCTACAAGCTTTTTACCAGCTTTTAGTATTTCCGCGGCAGCTTCCATTGATTTTGTGTGCGGCAGGCATAAAAACACGAGATCACTTTTTTCCGCAGTTTTTTTAGCGTTGAAAGGTACAAGCTCTTTATCTAATTCAAAAAAAGGCAGTGCCTTTTTTACACTCATGCCGGAATAAGACTCGGAGGTTAGAACGGAAAGTTCAACATCAGGATGTTTCAGGAGGATTCGGATTAATTCAATACCTGAATAGCCCGTGGCCCCCACTATGCTGACTTTCAATTTGTTAGACATTATATTTCTCCGTTTTCTATTTTTATTTAAATTCTTCTATTTTTATGCTAATAACGGCTTTTTCTTTCAGTTTTTCTATGTACTGGCTGTACTTTTCTTTAAATTTCTCTTCCAGCACTCTTTGCTGCGCTATTTCTCTAACAGAGACCTTTTTTCCGTTTTCTTCTATGTCATCCGAAAGGAGAAGCTGTTTTCCCGAAACTTTTTCAGAAATTTTTAAAATATGCAAGCCCATAGCGGTCTGTACCGGAGAGCTAAGCTCACCTTCTTTAAGCGAAAAGGGTTCCAAACCAAAGACTGGCATATCTCCGGGGCTTACCATTCCCAACTCACCTCCGGTTTCTTTTGCTGAAGGGTCCTCTGAATATTTTTTTGCCGCTTCAGAAAAGTCCAAGCCGGCTTTTATTTCTTTTATAATATTCTCAGCTTTACTTTTCGCCTCGGGACCGCTCTTTACCAGAATGTGATGCAATTTTACTTTATCCGGATACCTGAATTTTTCAAGATTTTTCTGATAATAATCCTGATAATCCTGGACGCTTATTTTAAGATCACGGCGGACAAATTCACTCACTAGCCGCTGCGCCATTAAAGACTCTCTGACTTTAACTTTGAAATCTTCTTCGGTTAAGCCTTCTTTTTTTAATTGGGTAGAAAAGACCTCCGCACCGCCGGCGTTCTTTTTGGCATTTTCAATGGTGTTTTCCAGCTCGCTCTTCCCCACTTCTATACTTTTATTTATCGCTTCCTGCACAAGCAGTTTATTCTCCAGAAGTTTTGCAAAAATCTCTTTTTTCGTCTTTTTCATCTCTTCCGGTGAGATCTGATTTGCGGCCTGCATGGCAAAAGGAACATAGATCTCGTTGAATTCTGAAAGCGCTATCAACTCGCCGTTAACGGTAGCCAGGACTTTTTCCACTACTTCCGGCGCAGCATTCAATAGTGCAGTCATAATAAGCACACAAATTAATACAACAGTTTTTTTCATTTCTTCTCCCGGTAAAGATCCTGTCAGGGTCAAAAGCCACTGCCTGACTGGTTCTTTATTTAATTTCTTATTTTCTTAATTATATCAGATAAAACCATTTAAAATCTACGTAATACTAAGCTTGTAATTTTCTCGCATAAGCTACATTTACGGCGTCAGAACCTTCCGGCTCTTTGGGTGTTTCAAGAATAAAAGCCAGGTTTCTTAAAGAGGGGCTGTTTATAATATTGTTTAGCCCTTCTTTTCCAAACTTTCCTTTACCGAGATGTTCATGTCTGTCCAAACCCGTCCCCAAGTCGCCTTTAGAATCATTCAAATGAACTACCTTAATCTTTTCCCGGCCTGCTATCTCTTCCACTTCTTTAAGACAGTTTTCGAGCAGTTTTTTGTTTCTGAAATCATACCCGGCAGCAAAAGCGTGGCACGTATCCAGGGTTATTCCGAAGCGCTTACCACATTTCCCGGCAAGAAAAGCAAGATCTTTAAATTCTCCGCCCGGAGAGTTTATTTTCGAAGAATTTTCAAAAAGTATCCCTATGTTTAGTGTCCGTGAAAGAGGGAGGGCTTTGCTTACGCCATTAAAAACACGCTCAAGCGCCGCTTTCTTATCGCATTCCCCGCAACTGCCTATATGTGTGGTTATATAGTCCGCACCTATGTTTTCTGCTCTTATTATCTCATCTGAAAACGCGGTGATGGATTTTTCGTACAATTCCTTATTTAACGAGGCAAGATTTATCAGGTAACTCGTGTGGACCACAACAGGATATAATTTGTGTTTTTTTACGGCTTCTCTAAAAAGAGAAATATTCTCCGGAGTTAAAATAGATGCGGCCCACTGCTGTGGGCTCTTAGAAAATATCTGAAAAGTTGTACAGCCGGCTTTTGTGATTTCCAGAGGCGCCTTTACCAACCCGCCCCCTATACCTGCATGAAAACCAATATTCATAAATACCGCCTTCTACAGCGTTTGTTCTATGGAGCACTTTGCCCTAATCTTTTACTTTAGCTTTTGTAACGACCTTCTCTTAAGTTTTTTCTTATGGTAAGCAGCTCCCGGGCTACGGAGCGTAGATGTTTGGTCGGGGTAAGTTTGCTCCGGGTATCATCTATCCAGGTTACGGGCATTTCTTTTATTTTAAGTCCCAGGGCTTTGGCTATTACCAGAGTTTCCACATCGAAGACAAAACCAAATATGGTAAGACGGCCAAACACTTCTTTCGCAGCCTGAGAGGTAAAACCTTTAAAACCGCATTGCGTATCTTTTATATCCCGTAGGAGGAACATTCTTCTGACAATATGAAAGGCTTCACTGAACAATTTTCTTACAAACGGCTGCGGGTTTCTAATATCCGCACCTTTAACCCGTCTTGAGCCGATAACCACATCAAAGCCGGACTGCAATAATTCCATTGCTTTGCCTATTTCTTCGGCAGGCGTGGAAAGATCCGCGTCGGTAAATATACGGTATCTGCCATAAGCTTCCTCCATACCATGCTTTACAGCAAAACCCTTTCCGGTATTTTTTTCATTTCGCACCAGCCTAACCTCCGGCTCGCGCAAGGAGATCTCTTTGACTATCTTGGAGGTTCCGTCATAACTGCCGTCATCAACAACAATTATCTCATAATAAATATCGAGTGTGTTCAGATAGGCCTTCAGCAGGCTCACCGAACGCGAGATTCTCTTTTCCTCGTTAAAAGCAGGAATTATTACCGATAAATATTTTTCACCCATAACCATAAGGAAGCCAGCAGAAGAAGAGCAAATGCGGTTATTGAAACAGCCACTCCCGCTCTAAAAGAAACCGGTCGATAACAGAATTCGACGGTATGCATTCCTGCCGGCACTAAGACCCCCCTGAAAAGATAATTTGTTTTTAATATTTTACACTCCACCCCGTCTATTTTTGCTTCCCAGCCGGGATAGTAAGAATCTAGTAAGACGAGAAGACCCTGGGCGGCGGCGTGAAAGTCAACCAGTACCCGGTTTCCTGAAAGATAAAGGGCGCCCGCAGAAGTACTTTTTTGTCCTTTTGAGTTGACAAATAGCGTGTTAGCCCCTTCTACAACTGCGGTCTCGGAAAGTGAATATTTTCCTGAGGAGATCTTTAGAAAAGTTTCGTTTGAGTCATCCGTATTTTCGGTATTATAAACCACAAAAGCTCTGGGCAACACTTTTGTGTTTTCATATAAATTAAGCCCGCCTTCCTCACCGCGCTTTAAAAAGCCTTCTTCCCGTATTTCCCCGGAGGAAAGCAGATATTTTATATTTGCAAGGTCCAGCAGAGGTGTTTCTCTGGCTGTTTTTTGTTCACCCAGTCGGGTAAAGTATTTTTCCTGTCTTGAAATACGCATAGGATCGTATATTTCTGCAGACTCAAGACCGCACATCATACCGTAATTGTTGTGTAATATTCTTTTTACATCTTTGAGATAAGAAGCATAAGGGTAGCCATTTAGATAACGTTCCTCATTCTGATAAGCTGCACGGAAGGACAGTATGGCGTTTGGAGCAGCGCTTATTCTAAAATCTGAGGTATCTGCTTTTAAATATGCGGCTATTTTTGGTTCAGCCAGCACTTTCCCGGCTTCTTTGAGCGGAATAAGCCCGTTAGAATTAATAAATAGATCAAAAAAAACAAGTAACGAAAGTGCCAGCAATAGTGTATTAAATAATATTCTCTTTTTAAAATAGTAATAAAGCAGAAGACCCATAGCTAAAGTCACAGCGGACCCCGCAAGGATAGAGTAATTGGCTGCTTTAAGATGCGCCTGGTCAATACCGGATTTCAAGTAATTTAAATACACAAAAACGCCGGCAAGGGAAATAATAATCACGGAAAACGTATATATTATCTTTCTGAAACTCTTTTTCTCCAAAGCAAGCAATGGAAGTTTTTCTAGAACAAGGCCGCTTAAAAGCGCAAGGCAAAATACCGCGCCGTACATGGCCGCCGGAGGATACCTGATCAGGCGAAACAGCGGAACAAGTTGATAAAGGAGCCAGTGCAGCAAACCATATCTTCCTAAAGAAATAATTACAAAGAATAACAATACTATTGAAAAGAAAAGTATAGTTTTTTTATATCTGACATCCTTTTTACTCGCTCTATTTTGCGCCGTAAAATTAAGGACTGTTAATAGTATTGCAGGAATACTGCAATAAAAACTACTTAGCCATAATTGGTCCTTTCCAAAATAAGCAGAAACGGAAGGATTACCCCATATAAAAGGTGTAAAAAAGTTTATAATTTTAGAGGGCAGTAATGACCCTGTGGCAGCTGCATCGTAGTTCATACCCGTCTGTCTTACGGAATTAAGAACATATTCAACGAAAGGAAATAATTGAATTGAGGACACCAAAAGGGAAACGACTGTTGCGCCTACAAAAAGCACAGTACCCTTGATCCAGGATTTCCCGCTGTATCTGGAATACCAGACTGTAAAAGCCAGAGCTATAATAATATTATAGAAAAATATCTGAATACTGCCCGCAAAGACAGGCAGAGCAAGAACCAATGAAGAATATGCAAAATATTTAAATTTGCCGGTTTCAATTAGTTTTTTTAGAAATAATACTATGAGTGGCAGCCAGATCGAGGAAGCTAAAACGCTGAAAAACTCAACGCGGCTGACTAAATATCCATTGAAGGCAAAAACAAGCGCTGCAAAAAAAGCTGCCCCGTCCCTTATCTTAAAATCCCTTGCCAGGTAGAACATAAAAACAGCTGCCAGGATAAAATGGAGAACTATAAATACTTTAACAGCCGGCGCAAAGGGAAGAACATAAAACACAAGTTTCAAAGGATAAAACACTGCGGACTGTAAATTTGCTAAAAAGGGAGCACCGCAGCCTGAGAGATTATTCCAGAGTGGAACCACACCGGAACTTACAGAATTGTCGGCGAAAACCTGCCAGGGATAAAATTGCAGAAGAACATCACGAAAGAAAGGGAGTTTATTCAGAAAAACCATTTCACTCCAGAAAAATATTGAAAGCAGCAGCAGAAAAAGCAGATAAGCGGAGGGGATCCGTAGTTTCAAAGGTCTTTCTCCAGATTCTGCAGAGACTCCTGCATCTCCTTCAGGCTTTCCTGCAGTTTTTGGATTGTTTTAATTATATTTTGTCTTTTTTTTAGAAAATCTTGATACTGTTCTTCTTTCTTCTTCCTCAGTTCTTTAAGCCGGTTGTTAACCTTTACATCCAGCGGATTATTCAAAGCCAAGCCCTCATAGATAGTTATTGCTTCATCCACCAGCCCCTGATTGACATAAATCTCCGCAACAGTAGGAGTTTCCAGGTTACCTTTTTTCTCCTCTTTTGTGGTCAACTGGCCCAAATTCTGTTTTATTTTATCGGCTGCGATATTATTGCCCTCAAACCTGTAAAGCGTTTCTAGCATGGTATTTGCGGTAAGGTTTAAAGGATCTACAATAATTACTTTCTCGAGTTCCTCTTTGGCTTCAGCCGTCCTGCTCTGTTCCAGCAGAAGTTTGGAAGCAAAGAGACGAGCGGAAACGTATCCTTGATGGTTTTCCAGTCCGGACAAGACAAGTGAAAGGGCTTCATTTTTAAGATCGGCTTTGTAATATAGTTCTGCCAGTTCTAAAAATATCTGGCTTTCCGGCTCTCTGAGAAGCCTAATTTTTACTTCTTCTATTTGTTTTGCGAGCTGTTCGTCCATGTAGTTTTTCCTTTCTTTTCTTCTTCTTAAAATATAGCACAAACAAAATACAAATAACAGTCAAAACAGAAATAATTGAAATAAGTAGCCCTTTTTTCAAAGAAAGTGGCTCATACTCAAAAACAATTTCATGCTTACCCGGTGGACAGAGCACGCCTCTAAATATGCCGTTAACTCTATATAGTTTTTCTTTTTTCTTATCTACAAATACTTTCCATCCGGGGTAATAAGTATCATTCAAGACAATCAGTCTTTTTACTTTCAACCCTGCTTCTATCTTTACGGTATTTGGGTTTTCAGCAATTATTTTTAATACTTCCCCTCCTCCGAAAGGTAAACTTTCCAGTATAAGAGGTTCGTTTACAATTGTCTCTTTAGCCGGGTCAAAAAGATCACTCTTAATGTATTCCAGACCCTGACTTTCTGAAGAAAATACCTTAAGGGTCTTTGCAGCAAAACATCTCGGCAAATAGTCTATATTTTCATAAATATTTACTCCGCTAAAAGTATACACCCTGGGGAATGTTTTTTGGTCCAGAGTTTCCTCGGTTACTATGTACCGGGCAGAAAGAAGATTTAAATACCTGCGTTTTCTATGCTTGTTAATATAATCCAGCAGCCCGAATTGTTCGCCCGCCATAATAGAGTCATAGCCTGAAACCACACTTATCCCGGAAAGCATATTTTGATTTGGATAAAGCCTGTTTTTGGCGTACTCCATAGCGTCATAGAACGTTTCACCCTTCAACCAGGCTTCCTGCTCTCCGCCTTTCAGGAGGTAGACTCTTCCGGCATTCCGATGCTTAATTAAAAAGAGTTCGATTCCGGATCTATTCTCATAAAAAGATCTGTTAATTCTTTGATTCACAGGCCCATTATGGATAAATAGTTCTAAAGCAGAAACAAGAATAACAGCTCCGAGAGCATATTCTTTCTTTAATTTCCCAAAAAGGTAAAAGGAAACTAGCACAGCCAGAAAAAGGAATATCCCGGTTGACTGCAAGAAGAAGTGACTGGCCTCTTTATGACTTTGATAAGCGTAATACAAAGAAGAGAATGCTACCGCAGGATTAAAGATACTTACAAGAAAGGCGACTACTGAGTTCTTGGAATAATACACCAGTAGACCAGTGGCTATCATACAAATTCCAGCAACCAGGATAATTTTAATTAACCGGGTCCGGTAAAGCTGCTTTGTCTCAAAGATCTTTTCCAAAGTGTACCCTGCCAGAAAGGCCGAGCTTAAAATAACCGGAAAAAGAAATTTAACGGGAAAGCGGATCTGTTTATAACCGGGCAGCAAGAGATATAGTTTTTCGTAAAACATATTGAAACGGCCCACAGCCAAAAACAAAGCAATAAGCCCGAGTAAAAGGAAGAAAAGCAGGTTTTTTTTCTTTTTTATTTCTTCATTGAATATATAAAACACAGAACCAAGGGCCAGAACAAAGGGGACTAGTCCGATAAAAGCGCTTTTTAACCAGAGTTGATTATTCTCCGCAAAAAGGAATTCAGAAAGCGACCCTTGCCTGAAAAAAGACGGAATTATTAGGGCTAAAATGCCTTCGGGAGGAAAAGACCAGAGACCATTAAGGATACGCGTGATTGCTTCGGACTGACTATTCCTATCGGAATATTTTAAGAATTCAAGAAAAGGCAGGAGTTGAAAAGCGGAAAACAATAAAGAAAAAAATAGGACTCCAAACAAAACAAATACAGTTTTCTTTTCAAAACAAAACAGGGAAAATAGTGCCAGGATTCCTACGGTAATATATATTACGGTAGGTTCTCCGCCGAGGAATTGTACAACGAGAAACATTGCTGTAAGAAAAGCATATAATAGCGTTTCTTTCAACTTTTCCTGACTCAGAGCTTTTTTATAAATCAGCAGGATCAGAGGCGCCCAGGTTACGGAAGAAAGTGTAGTAAGCATCTCCACCACGGAAATCATATAGCCAGAAAAAGCAAAAACAGCGCCGGCGAAAAAGGCGGAGTACTTTTTTAACCCGAATTCCCGACAAAGAAAATAGACAAATAACCCGGCCAGAAATAAATGTGCAGCAATGAAAAGGTTAAAGCCAAGATCAAAGGGCAGGGAATAATATAAAAGACTTAACGGATACACCACCTGGGACTGCAGTCCGGCGTAAAACGGAGTTCCACAGGAATTCAGCGGATTCCAATGCGGAAAAACACCCGACTGCAGCCATTCAGCGGCAAACTTTTTATAAGGATAGAAATACCGGTAAATATCCCGGTAAGAAAAAGAATTTCCTAAAAACAAGGTATCAAAATAAAAGAGCAGAGTTAATCCGGCCAATAACGCCGGATAGAGTACTTTAGCCCCTATTGTCTCTCTAATTCGCATAATATTTTTTGCGCAGCTTTAGCCGGGGTCAGTCTTGTAGTATCCAGCATATAATCAGCCGCCGCCGTATAAAGAGGAAGCCTTTTTGCCAATAAGACTTTTAATTTTTTCAGATTTAACGCCCGGTTTCCGTAATCAAGAAGAGGCCTTTTATCTTTCTGGGCAGAAACTCTTTTTAAAATCACAACCTCCCCCGCCTTTAAAGCAAAGAGAATGCCGTTCTTTTTTAGACGCTTCACATTTGAGGAGTTTTTTACGATACCGCCGCCTGTAGAAATAACCTGTTTTTTCTTGCCTGAAATTTTTTTTACAAGCTTTTCTTCAAGTTTTCGGAAATATTTTTCGCCTTTTTCAGCAAACATTTCCTTAATGGAAATACCTGTTTCAGCTTCTATAAACTCATCGGTATCTATAAAAGTTCTTTTTGTTTTTTTTGCGATTATTCTGCCGGTAGATGTCTTTCCTGTTCCCATAAAACCTATAAGAACTATATTTTTATCACTATAGTTTGTTTTCAAGCGTTCAACAACCTTGTATTCTCTTCAAATAGGCTTTTAAAGAGGTTTTTATATCAAGTAGGGAATCTCCGCCGAATTTTTCAGTAACGCAATTAGCAATTTCAAAAGCTACAATAGCTTCACCAACAACACAGGCTGCAGGCACAGCGCAGGTATCGGAGCGCTCAACCGTGGCTTTGACTTTCTTTTTACTTTTAGTATCAATGCTATTTAAAGGCTTGTAGAGAGTTGCAATGGGTTTCATTGCGGCTTTTACTATGATATCAGACCCGTTACTCATCCCTCCTTCAATACCTCCGCAATTATTGGTCTTTCTGAAGTAACCTGATTTATTGTAAAAGATTTCATCATGTACTTTTGAACCCGGTTTTTCTGCAGCCTCAAAGCCAAGTCCTATTTCAACCCCTTTGATGGCTTGCAGACTCATAAGCCCGCCGGCCAGCCGGGCATCCAGTTTTTTATCCCACTGGGTATAGGACCCGAGGCCTGCGGGAACATTTGTTGCTCTGATCTCAAAGACGCCGCCTATTGAATCTCCATTTTTCCTAGCTTTATTTATGGCTGCTATCATTTTGCCTTCAGCTTTTTTATCCGCAGTGCGTAGCGGCGAGGACTCAATCACGCTTTTTTGTATTACCCCGGATGTTTTTGCCGTTATACCCGCTATTTGAGTAACATAACCAAAAATGTCTACGCCAATTTCTTTAAGAAGTTTTTTACAGACAGCGCCGGCAGCCGTTCTTGCAGCAGTTTCTCTGGCGCTGGCGCGTTCAAGAACATCTCTGATATCCTGAAGACCGTATTTTAAAAAGCCGGAAAGGTCCGCGTGTCCCGGACGGGGCATCGTTATGGGAGAAACTATTTTATTTTCCCAATTTTTAAAATCAACATTTGCTATCATTAAAGTAATAGGGGAACCGGTTGTTTTTCCATTTCTTAAACCGCTTATTATCTCTACGGCATCCTTTTCAATAAGCATCCGTCCGCCCCGCCCATATCCTTCCTGGCGTCTTTTGAGCTCCGGATCTATATCGTCTGTTGAAAGAGAAAGCCCGGCAGGAACACCGTCAATTAAAACTACCAGAGCTTTCCCGTGGGATTCACCGCCTGTTAAATATCTGATCATTTTCTCTCCAAATAATTATGCGGGTCTCGAAGACCCGCATAATTGATTATTTTTATGTTTTTTCTACCTGATTATATGCGGCGTCATGAAGACTACCAGATCTCTTTTAGTCTTGCCCACAGTTTTATTCTGGAAGAGTATTGAGCCAATGAGAGGAATATCTCCGAGTAAGGGCACTTTATTTATGGTAACCAGTTCATCCTCTCTGATAAGTCCGCCGATTACAAAAGTGTCTCCGTCTTTTATCAGCACCTGAGTATTTGCAGTTCTGGAATCAACCACAGGCGGAGGTCCTGCAGATACAATGGAACTGACCATGGGTTTTACCTGCAGTGTCACATAATCATTTCTGTTAATCTGAGGAGTAACTTCTAATGTAACCCCTGCATCAGTGGACGCATAGGTTGTAACACCCGTTTGCGCATTAAAACCGCTTACGTACGAATAGGCTTGAGTGATATTAATCGTAGCTGTCTTATTATCAACTGTGGTTATTCTGGGATTTGCAATTAAATTTGCATCATTGTTTTTTATTAAAGCATCTAGTGAGATCCAGAAAGAAGTATTGCCGGCAATCCCGAATTGAAACTGCCCTGCTTTCGCAGTACCTGTGCTCG
>Ga0265593_1000930_pt1 | contig 14590 bp, 12 predicted proteins | sample saktaG_8_FD_190136 | JGI IMG/M metagenome (GOLD analysis project Ga0265593, IMG submission 190136) | Saline water microbial communities from Sakinaw Lake, British Columbia, Canada - sak_2011_5_24_36m | ecosystem: Environmental > Aquatic > Non-marine Saline and Alkaline > Saline ...
GAGTTTGAAGCAAAACGGAAAGCCGATTCACTTAAATAATTCTTCAAGGATATTTGAAAGTGTGGATGGAGACACATCGCTGATGATTTCTCCCTCCACGCTATAGGAGATCTTACCCCTTTCTTCGGAAACAATGATTGCGACTGCATCCGATTTTTCAGTAATCCCGGCCGCGGACCGGTGGCGCAATCCAAATTTGGCGGGGAGGGTGGATTTGTTTGAAACAGGCAGGATACACCTGGCAGCCTTGATTTTATCTCCGATGATTATGACCGCCCCGTCATGAAGGGGGCCATTTTTAAAAAAAATGGTTTCAAGCAGGGCTTCGGAGATTCTGGCATCCACCGTCTGACCGGTTTCCACATAGAGGGAGAGCTCGCTTTGCCGGGCAAGAACAATCAAAGCCCCGGTCCGGGTTTCAGCCATTTTCTGACAGGCTTTGACAATTTTATCCACACTCAGGTTCACAGGATTATTGATCTTGATTTTCCAGAAAAGGAAACGTTTCCGCTGGTTTTTAATAATCCTTGTATTTCCGACCATCAGCAGAAACTGCCGGATTTCAGGTTGAAAGACCACGATCAGGGCAAGCACCCCCACACTGATAAACTGCCCTAAAACCTCGCTGATTAATTGCATCTGCAAGGCTTTCACAACTTTCCAGAGAATATAAACTGTAATAATCCCGATAAAAATCCGGATGGCTGCAGTTCCTTTTACGAGATTGTATATCTCATATAAAAGGATTGCAAAGAAGATGATGTCGATAAAATCGACAATACGAAGACTGAAAAGTCCTGTTAAAAGCATTTTTCAAAAGTAAGGATAATTTTTGAGGTCAGCAGACAAGGAATTTTTCCTTCGAAAAGTTTGCACCACCGCCTGACCGCTGGTCATCTGTTTATTCAGCTATCATAGCTGTAAGTTTCACAGCTTGCATTGCTTCTTTCACATCATGGACACGCAGAATATCGACTCCTTTGAGAAGAGCGATCGTATGCAGGACGGTACTGCCGTTTAAGGCCTCTTCCGCTTTTATATCCAGCGTCCGGGTGATCATTGATTTACGTGAAATCCCGGCCATGAGCAGACATCCGATAGATTTAAATGTATCTAGGCGTGACAGAATCCTAAAATTATGTTCAGATGTTTTCCCGAAACCGAATCCCGGATCAATAATGACATCACGTACTCCTGCCTCCCGGGCCAGACTGGTTTGCCGCTCAAAAAAATAAGTTACCTCTGCCACAACATCCGAATATTCCGGGTTAACCTGCATGTTCCCCGGTATTCCTTTCATGTGCATGAGTATATACGGTATGTTCAGAGACGCGATGGTTTCAAACATCCCCGCTTCGTATCTTCCTCCGTAAATGTCGTTGATCATGTTGGCGCCGTGTTCTGCCATGGCTCTGGCAATCAGCGGGCGGTAAGTGTCTACTGAGATCAGGGTGTCGGGAAAATTATGCCGTATGGCTTTGAGGGATGGCAACAGTCGCTCGAGTTCTCCTGTCTGGCAGACTTCAGCAGCTCCCGGACGGGTCGACACGGCGCCAAGGTCAATGATGGAAGCCCCCTCATGCAGCATTTTTTCAACCTGCCGGAGTTGTTCATCAATACTGAGGTAGCGGCCTCCGTCATAAAACGAATCAGGGGTCAGGTTTAATATTCCCATGATTGCGGGAAACTTCAGGTTCATCATAGATGACAAAAATATGAAATTGAGGGATGCACTTTGCATTTCATCCCTATCGTTATTTTTTTTAATTTCGCTACAGAAAAACATTTGATTTTTATGCTTTCCGATACCAGAACCGAAGAACAGTTTGAAGGCATTATTGATATTTGCCGTGATATTTTTCTCAGTAAAATGAAAGACTATGGAACAGCCTGGAGAATTTTGCGTGCGCCATCCATCACCGATCAGATTTACATCAAGGCACAGCGGATCCGTAGTATTGAAGATAAGGGGAGTCAGCGTATTGAGGAAGGGATCAGACCGGAATTTATCGGAATCGTGAACTATTCAGTCATCGCACTGATTCAACTGGAACTTGGAACAGAAACCAATTTAAGTCTTTCTCAGGAAGAAGGAACGGCATTGTATGATAAATATATCTATGGTGCCCGCGACCTGATGCTTAATAAGAACCATGATTATGGCGAAGCCTGGCGGAATATGCGCCTCAGTTCGCTTACCGATATCATTCTGATGAAAATCCTGAGGATCAAACAAATTGAGGATAACAGGGGAAAAACATTTATTTCAGAAGGGGTGGATGCCAATTTTTATGATATGATCAACTATGCCATCTTTGCCCTGATAAAAATGGAATATGAGAATTAGCAGAACGGTTTTAAGGATTTTAATCGGACTGGTTTTTGTTTTTTCCGGCTTCGTAAAAGGGATTGATCCGCTGGGGACCGTATACAGGATGAATGATTACTTCCAGGCATTCAATATTCCCTGGGCCATGTCTTTTTCCCTTTATCTGGCCTTGTTCTTATGTGTGCTTGAGTTTACCATTGGGGTGAGTCTCCTGCTGAATATATTGATCCGCCGTATAGCATGGATCTTGTTACCCATGATGACTTTCTTCACCATACTTACTTTTTTTGATGCCGTTTACAATCTGGTACCCGATTGCGGTTGTTTCGGAGATGCGCTAAAGCTGACCAATGTTCAAACTTTTATAAAAAATCTGGTTCTAATGATCATGGTGATTCCGGTTTTTACCTGGAAAAATAAATACAAAAGCGCCCTTCCTTCCTTTGCCGATTTTCTGATCCTCTTTTTTACCGTGATTTCCTTTTCCTGGTTGACCGTTTTTAGTTATAATCATTTACCCTTGATTGACTTTATGCCCTGGAAAGCCGGAAATAATGTGAATCAGGCCCATACGCTGCCGGTCAGGTTTTATGTTACTTATAAAAACCGGCATACAGGAGCGGAAAAAGAATTCATTGCGCCTGATTATCCCTGGAACGACAGTGTCTGGCTGTCAAACTGGATTTTCAGGAGCCAGAGGGTGGAAGATCCGAACCGAAATCAGGCGATGGCTCTGAGGGTGGAAGATGCAAGCGGGAGTATAATCACCCCGGCGATTATCCAAAATCCTTCCTTTCAGTTCATCCTCGTGGCATATGACCTTTCATCTGCAAATACCAATGGATTTACTAAAATACTCCCTTTTTATAAATCTGCCTTGTCCGATGGTTACTCCTTTGTTTGCCTTACCAGTTCGTTGCCGGATGATGTCAGAAAGTTCAGGATAGACCATGGTACCGCATTTGATTATTATTTCGCCGACGATGTGGTTCTCAAGACCATGGTCAGGGCCAATCCGGGTTTGATACTCCTGAAGAACGGAAGGGTAATTGCAAAATGGCATTATCATGACTTCCCATCCTATCAGGAGGTCAGACAAAAATATTTGGCAAAATAAAGCAGGAACAGAATATGGGGCGTTTCGTAGTCAAAAGGCTGGGATATGGGGTTCTCGTACTTTTTGGAGTGGTAGTTGTGGTATTTTTTCTTTTTAACGTGCTGCCGGGGGATCCCGCCAGGATGATGCTTGGCCAGAGGGCTGACATTGCTTCGGTCGAAGCCATCAACAAAGATCTGGGCAGGGATAAACCCCTCTCCGTTCAATTCATTAACTACCTCAACGACCTGTCTCCGGTTTCTTTTCATAATACGGTCAACCCGGAAAGTTACTGGTATCTTGATCATGGGAAATATGGCCGGACTTTTACTTTGGTTCCTTTTTCCAACCATTCGCTGGTTTTGAAGGAACCTTACCTGAGAAGATCATACCAGTCAAAGCGCAATGTTTCCGAAATTCTGTTGGAGGGATTTGTGAATACCATCATCCTCGCTTTGGTTGCCATGACCTTTGCCATCGTCGCAGGAATTGGGATTGGTATCCTTTGCGCAGTCAAGAAAAATACGCTGATCGATAAAATTTCCCTTGTGTTTTCGGTGCTGGGAATGTCATTGCCTTCTTTTTTTGCCGCCATACTGAATGCATGGATATTTGCCTTTGTCCTGGCAGGCATAACCGGGCTCAACATGTCGGGGAGTCTTTATTCGGTGGATGATTTCGGGAGGTTTGAATACCTTGATCTGAAAAACCTGATCCTTCCCGCCATTACCCTTGGCATCCGACCTCTTGCTGTGATCGTTGAACTTACAAGAAACTCACTGCTCGATGTTTTATCTCAGGATTATATCCGCACTGCCAAAGCAAAAGGGCTTTCCAGATCCAGGATCATCCTGAAACATGCACTGAAGAATGCGCTGAATCCAGTGGTCACTGCCATTTCCGGATGGATGGCTTCCTTGCTGGCCGGAGCGGTTTTTGTTGAATTTGTATTCGATTGGAAAGGCATCGGACTCGTGATCGTAAATGCCCTGGATAAATATGATTTTCCGGTGATTATGGGCGCTGTATTGTTTATTTCCATCATCCTGATCATGATCAATATTCTGGTCGACATCCTCTATGGCTTACTGGACCCAAGGATCAGGATTCAATAGGAAGTAGTTCAGGACAGGGAATCCGGAGTTTGACAGTAGTTAAAAAGTTAAATCAATCAATAATTCAGACCATGCGTAAAAAAATAGTTGCAGGCAATTGGAAAATGAATAAAACCTTCACAGAAGCTGAAGAGCTGATCACTGAAATTGCAGATTCCCTGGATGAAATGGAATTGGTAAATACGACGGTGGTCCTGTGTCCCCCGGCTCCTTATCTTGAACTGGCAACCGACATTGCCCAGGATGCCGCCTTCAAAGTCGGTGCGCAGAATGTTTACTCCTGCGATTCGGGCGCTTTTACGGGAGAGATAAGTCCGATGATGCTGAAAGCCCTGGAGGTGGATTATTGTATCGTTGGCCATTCTGAAAGACGGAAATATTTTAACGAAACGAATCTTTTCCTTGCCGGAAAAGTGGATGCCCTTTTAAAACAGGAAATCATTCCCATTTTTTGCTGCGGGGAGATCCTGTCGGAAAGGGAGTCCGGTCTTTATTTCGGGGTAGTCAGGAAGCAGCTGGAGGAATCGGCTTTCCATCTTTCTTCGGGTGAGTTTAAAAAATTGGTCATAGCTTATGAACCCGTTTGGGCAATCGGTACCGGAGTGAATGCTTCACCTGAACAGGCTCAGGAAATGCATGCATTTATCAGGGGATTGATCTGTGAAAAATACGGGGAGCCCCTGGCAAAAGATATTTCTATTCTCTATGGGGGTAGCTGTAATGCACAGAATGCCCGGGAACTTTTCTCACAGCCGGATGTCGATGGAGGCCTTATCGGTGGCGCTTCCCTGAAATCAGCGGAATTTATTCAAATTGTTTTATCTTTCTGAAAATGGAATACCAGGCTTTAATTATAGACCAGATCCGGGATGAAAACCGTGAGATCATGATCGCGGAATTATCAGCACTGGGTTTTGAAAGCTTCACGGAAAATGAACAGGGATTGGAAGCATTTATTCCATTTGAGAATTATCCAGGAATTGAGATCTCAGCATACCTGGATAAAAAGAGGGAAGAACTGGAATTTACTTTTCGTCTGGAGAGGATCAGTGAGCAAAACTGGAATGCGGTATGGGAAAGTCAGTACCAGCCTGTTCTGATAGCAGGAAGTTGTATGATCAGGGCTCCTTTTCATTTGCCGTTGGCGGATCTGAAGTATGACCTTGTAATAGAACCCCGGATGTCGTTTGGAACAGCTCATCATGAAACCACTTCCCTGATGCTGGAAGCTCTTCTTCAGGAAACCCTTAAAGGAAAACGGCTGCTTGATCTGGGTTGCGGTACAGGCGTGCTGGCCATCCTTGCCTGGAAAATGGGCGCCAATCGTGTGGATGCCATCGATATTGATTTCTGGGCCTATGAAAACGCCCAGGATAATGTAGTGAAAAATAATGCCACGGGAATCAGCGTAATACATGGGGATGCAGGCAATATTCCGAGAAAGGATTACCATTTTATCCTTGCCAATATTAACCGGAACGTTTTATTGAGAGATATGGAGGTCTGTTCTTCCAGCCTGGCTCAGGAAGGCATTCTGCTTTTAAGCGGTTTTTATGAGGAAGACCTGCCTTTGATCCGGGAAAAGGCTGAAGAATTTAATCTCCGATTGGATCGATCGGCTTCAAAAAACCATTGGGTTTGCACGAAATTTGTAAAATAATGCAGAGGACCATTTTCGTATTATGGTTATCATTGATAAGCGGACTCCTGGGTTTCCTTCCTGTCCAGACACAGGGACAAAAAAATGTCCGGATTACCGGTGACTCTGTAAAGTTCATCGGGGAACTGAATTCGGTTTTTTTCAACCTGAGCGATAATGAGAAAAAATTGATCGCTCCCGTGATGGTTGAATTTGTTCAGAAATGGAATTCGGAGCAATTTTCTCCTTCCCGGAAATTGATCATATACTTTCTTTGCAACGAAATGCTGAGAAAGCGGATCCGGGCATTTCCTGATTTTTTCAATTATATAAAAACCCTCAATATTTTTATTGACAAACATCAGCCTGAAGGATATTTTGTCCCCTGGTCCGAGGTGCTTAAAAAACTGCTGGCTGAAAAAAACAGCCGCGACTTTCTTAGTTTTCTGGAAACTTCAACAGGGCTTTTTGAAGATAACCTGGTGTATAAATCAGCATCTACACAATGGCAGGTTAAATCCCCCAGGTTTACCATCGGGTTTGATTCGGTTCCCTATATTGAATTTGAAAAGACTGACCTGGTATGCTATGCCAACGATGACAGCCTGAATATTTATAACACAAAAGGCCGATACCAGCCTTTGAATACACGGTGGATTGGAGAAGGTGGAAGTGCTGACTGGAGAAGGGCCGGGCAAGACCCCTTGCAGGTTTATGCAAATTTAAATAACTATGAGATCCAGATGCGTTACTCCAAATTTAATGCGGATTCGGTTGCGTTCTTTCATAAAAAATATTTTACTTCACCGCTTTTTGGTTTTTACACGGATAAGGTTTTGGCAGATGTGACAGAAGAAAAAGCCTCCTATCCCCGGTTCGAATCTTACGATAAACTGATTGGTATTCAGAATATTTTTCCACAGATCGATTACCTTGGAGGGTTCGTGATGGAAGGAGCGCGTATCATGGGTTCGGGAGATAAAACCAGGGATGCCTACCTCTTTATAAATAAAGACGGAAAACTGTTTGTTACCGCAAAGTCAAAGACTTTTGTCATCCGTCCCGACCGGATCAATTCTTCCCAGGCTTCCATTACAATTTACTATGAAAATGACTCCATTTATCATCCCGGTTTGCAAATGAAATACCTGGATGAAAAAAAGGAACTTTCCTTTACGAAAGATGAGCGCGTGGCTATGGTGAGCCCATGGTTCGACTCCTGGCATAAAATCGAAATTTATTGTGAAGCGCTGTACTGGAAGATCGGGGATCCGAGGATCAGTTTTGAAATGATGAAAGGTCCCAGTAAGACCAGCAAAGCAGTTTTTGAATCGAGCAGCTATTATTCACTCCACCGGTATGAAAAGCTTCAGGGCATTGATGAGATCAATCCACTAAATTTAATCAAGAGATATACTGAAAAAATAAAATCCAGGGAATTTACCCTGGCTGAACTGACAAGCTATGTGAATAAACCTCAGGAACAAGTCGAAGTCCAGTTGCTTTCCCTTGCAAACAGAGGATTTCTGGTATATGATTTCGACGATAAAATCGCGAGGATCAAAAATAAACTTTATGACTATGTGAATGCGAAAATAGGGAAATCGGATTATGATGTCATATATTTCAATTCGGATGTAACCGGAACAAGCAATGGAGTGCTCAGTCTTGATAGTTTTGACCTGAGAATACAGGGAGTTCCGAGCGTTACCATCAGCGATTCCCAGCAGGTTCATATCTATCCTAAAAACCAGGTGGTGGTACTTGGAAAAAACATGGATTTCAGGTTCAGTGGAAAGGTTGAAGCAGGATTGTTTGACTTATACACCCGGAACTGTTCTTTCAGGTATGATCAATTCAAGATAGACCTGCCTACAGTCGATTCTCTGGTATTCTATGTTAAAAGCAAGGCATGGGACCCGAAAACAGGCACCTATCCACTGGTCAGGGTCCGGACTGCAATTACAGGATTGAGCGGCGATATGTTGATCGATGACCCGAAAAATAAATCCGGTCTAAACTCTCCTCCGGAATATCCGATCTTTAATAACCGTAATAATGCGCTGGTTTTCTGGGATAAAAGCTACATTCAAAAAGGAGTCTACCGGAAGGATAAATTCTTTTTTGAAGTCTATCCCTTCACCATCCATAGCCTGGATGTGGTATCCACCGACAGTCTGAGGTTTAACGGGTTCCTTAGTTCTGCCGGGATCTTCCCGAAAATAGAAGAGCCCCTTAAAGTTCGGCCGGATTATTCCCTGGGCTTGGAGAAGTCGACAGATACCACGGGATTGCCAGCATACGGGGGCAAAGGAACCTTTTTTTCCAGGGTTGACCTGAGCGACCAGGGGCTGAAAGGGGACGGGACTGTACAATACCTGAATTCAATCTCCCGCTCCGGCGATTTTCTTTTCCTGCCTGATTCCATGAAAACCATTGCCCGTTCTTTTATGACCACCGAACAAATGGGAGCTTTTGAATGCCCGACGGTACGAGGAGATACGGTTCGTCAGTTCTGGCTGCCATACAAGGATTCTCTCATTGTGTCAAGCTATAAGAAAGATATTGCAATGTACAGCGATCAGTCGATATTCAATGGAAGCCTTGCACTGACTCCAAGGGAACTGACCGGGAACGGGACCGTAAAAATCAAGGATGCTGAAATGGATTCAAAGCAGTTCAGGTTCAAGAGCCGCACTTTCGACGCCCTGATAGCGAATTTCCGTATCAAAGCCTATAACCTGGAAGACCTGACCATTTCTACGCGAAATTATCAGACCCATTTTGATTTTGATTTGCGAAGGGGAGAATTTCGTTCCAATGTCGGAATCTCAAAAATGGAATTTCCATTTAACAAATACATCTGCTCAATGGACCGTTTCGACTGGCTGATCGACAATGAAGAAATTCAGCTTACCAATGAACAAAGTAAAAGGAGTGTATCTGATTCTTTGAGCCTGAGCCAGCTGATCGATGTAGGATATACAGGCTCAGAGTTTATATCAGTCCACCCTTTGCAGGATTCCCTGCGTTTCTTTGCAGCCAAAGCGAGGTATAACCTTCGTACCAATGTGATTAAAGCAGAAGAGGTGAAGATTATTAAAGTTGCAGATGCGGCCATTTATCCCGATTCCGGGAAAGTGCTGATTCTGAAGGATGCCCTGATGCAGACACTCCACCGTGCCATCGTCATAGCCAATGTTCAGAACCGCTTTCATCAGTTTTATAATGCAGATATTTCAGTGGGATCCCGTAAAAGATATACCGGGGTCGGGGATTATGATTACATAGACCGGACCGGTGAAAGGAACAAGATCCATTTTAACCGGATTTTTGTTGATACTTCCGGGCAGACCATAGCAAACGGTTCAATTTCGGATACCGCCAACTTTAAATTAAGTCCTGAATTTGCTTATACCGGGGAAGTCAGTCTTCATTCGAACCTTAAAAATCTTGACTTCGATGGGGGATTCCGTCCGATTACAGACTGTATCAGGACAAAGGCCGCCTGGGTAAAATTCAGCAGCCCGGTCAATCCCCAGCATGTACAGATCCCATTAATAACTCCCTTGAAAAATATTACAGGTGATGGACTGGACCTGGCGATGGTTTTTTCCAATACGGAAGGACATATTTATCCTGCGTTTTTCACCCGGAAGAACAGTTTCAGCGATTCCATCATGGCAGTTGCCGGGGGCTCTGTGGAGTATAACGCTGCAACCACCGAATTCCGTGTCGCGAAACCCGAAAAGCTCTCCAATCTTGGCGGTTCCGGAAATTATTTCGCCTTGAACACAACAAATTGCATGGTGAGAAGTGAAGGCAGGATAAACCTTGGAATGAAACCGGGAGCTGTAAAAATGGAAACTTACGGCACATTGGATTACTTTATTATTCCGGATTCTGCACGTATCCATATCAGTCTGGCCTTGAATTTCCCGTTTTCTGAATCTGCCCTTCAAAATTTCAGCAATCAGCTTGAATCTGTGAACCTGAGCGGGGTGTCTATCACCAGGTCACCCTATGCAATTGCCATGGATGACCTTTTAGAGAAAAAACAGGGGGATCAGCTCAAATCAGAAATGGATCTGGTTGGAAAATTTAAGAAATTTCCTGAACAGCTTGTACGCACCCTCTTTTTGGCTGATGTCTGGTTGCGGTTTGATACGGCTTCCAAGTCATATGTTTCCTATGGGATGATTGGAGTAGGGAGCATAAATAAGACGCAGGTCAACCGTTATGTTAAAGGAATAATCGAACTTACCAAAAAACGCAACGGCGACGAATTTACTTTCTATTTTGAGCTTACAAAGGAGGACTGGTATTTCTTCAATTTACGTAATAATATCTTTCAGGCAATCTCATCCAGCCTCGAATTCAATGACCTGATTACTGAAGCTCAGAAATCAAAAGCAGAACAGAAAAGAGTGGATAAAGAAGCGAGAGGCTTCCGTTATACCATTTCAACTGACAGAAAAAAGAAAGATTTTTTACGAAAATTTGAAAAACCCGAATAATGACATTTTTCTATCTCACCGCTCCCATTTTCCTTGCTTACCTGATCGGTTCTGTTCCTTCTGCAGTCTGGGTCGGGAAACTTTTTCACGGAATTGATGTCCGCGAGCACGGAAGCGGGAATGCCGGTGCTACCAACGTGATCAGGGTTTTAGGCTATAAGGCAGGGATACCTGTTCTGCTCTTCGATGTGTTTAAAGGGTGGGCAGCAGTTCAGCTTGTTTTTCTGCTCCCTGCTGATTTTTGCAGTCCGGATACATTTGTTTATATCAGAATTGCCCTTGCCCTGGCCGCTGTTTCAGGACATATTTTTCCGGTTTTCGCCGGATTCAGGGGGGGCAAAGGGGTAGGGACCCTGGCCGGGGTGGCCATCGCATTGTTCCCGATTGCATTGTTGGTGGTTTTAGGGGCTTTTATCGTGGTTCTGGCCTTCACGCGTTATGTTTCCCTTGCATCTATTGTGGCAGGATTTATTTTCCCGTTTGCAGTGGTTTTTATTACCGGAGAGTGCAACACCGGGCTTCTTTTATTATCAATACTTGTGGCGGTTTTTATTCCCATTACACACCATAAAAACATCCGCCGCCTGATTCAGAGAAAGGAAAATAAATTTGACTTCCGCAAAAAAAAGAAAGCAGATTTTTAATTATAACGATTTTAAATAATATTGCAAAAACAGATTTTATATTGTATATTTGAACAAAATTTTTACCAAATAAACCCGACATGAAATTCATCATCTCTAGCTCATTATTACTGAAAAATCTTCAGTCCATTCTGGGAGTGATCAATACCAACAATACCCTTCCCATTCTGGATGATTTCCTCTTCGAACTGAAAGAAGATATGCTGACTGTTACTTCCTCCGATCTTGAAACCACCATGAGTGTGACCATCAAACCTGAAAGAGCCGAAGAAACCGGAAGCATCGCCATTCCTGCCAAAATCCTTGTTGATACCCTGAAAACCTTTGCAGAAATTCCTGTTTCTTTCAACATCAACATTTCTACCCTGATGATTGAACTCTCCGCCGGGGAAGGAAAATATAAACTTTCGGGGCATAAGAGCGATGAATATCCCAGGACCCCATCCCTTGAAGAAACTACAGCAATTCAGCTCGATGCTTCCATGCTTTCCCATGCGATAAATAAAACCCTTTTTGCCACAGGCAATGATGAGCTCAGGCTGGTTTTATCAGGAGTTTTCTGTGAACTCTCACCGGATGACGTGACCTTTGTTGCAACAGATGCTCATAAGCTGGTGCGCTACAAGCGCAATGATATTCAGTCGAAGGAATCCACATCCTTCATTTTACCGAAAAAACCTTTGAACTTATTGAGAAATATTATTTCAACCCAGGAAATGCCAGTGAAAATTGAGTATAATAAAACCAATGCATTTTTCTCTTTCAATAATGTTCACCTGATTTGCAGGCTTATCGATGGTAAGTATCCGAATTATGAAGCGGTGATTCCTAAAGAAAATCCAAATGTTCTGACCATCGACCGGCATGCGTTGTTGAATACCATCAAACGCGTATCCATTTTTGCCAACCAGTCCACGCACCAGATACGGTTCAAGGTATCGGGTCAGGAGTTGATTTTATCGGCAGAAGACATTGATTTTTCCAATGAAGCAAAGGAGCGGCTTAGTTGTTCCTACGAAGGAGAGGACCTTGAAATCGGATTCAACTCAAAATTCCTTGTTGAAATGTTAAGCAACATCGAAACGGAAGAAGTTAAACTTGAAATGTCGGCACCAAACAGGGCTGGCATTCTCACTCCACTCAACAATGAAAACAAAGCAGAGGATATCCTGATGCTCGTTATGCCGGTTATGCTTAACAAGTAGGACTTTTACCAGTAATAACCAAAACCCAAACACATGAAAACAAAAAACATTGTTTTTTTATCTCTGGTAGCTGCCCTTTCTTTTACCTTCTTCAGTTCCTGTAAAAAGGTGAAAGAGCTGGCTTCTTTTGACGTCACTTATAATCTCCCGCACATTGCTTTCAGGTATATCCCGGTAACCATGAAAAGTGGAGAAGCGATCATCTATTCAGGAAGCTTCAACATTAATCTCGACAGTTTACTTAATGCCCATGGGTATTCCAGTGGTTTGATCGAGAGTACGGAATTTTCATATCTCGGCATTACCATCACCCAACCGGCTGAAGCTAATTTTAACTGGCTGCATACCACTTCTGTGGTTGTATCACAAAATTCTAATTTCCAGCCTTCTTCGGTGGTTGGAACCGTGACCAACGATACGACTGCGAATTCACAGACCATTGTGCTTACACTCAATAATGTCAATATCAGGCCATATCTCAACAGCACCCAGTTTTATTACGAGATTCTGGCAGAAACCAATGGGGCTGTTCCCTACGAATGGATTGACATGTATATCGATTCCCAGCTTAAGCTGACGATAAGTCCGTTATAAAAAAAAGAGCGCAACCTTAGGCTGCGCTCTTTTTTTGCATTCAAAAGTAAAAAATTAATCTTTCCTTACATTGATTGCTTTTTTTCCTCTTTTGTCTTCCGTGATGTCAAAAGAGACCTGGTCATTTTCCCTGACCTTATCAACCAGACCACTTACATGAACAAAAATGTCCTGTTGGTTTTCATCATCCACGATGAATCCAAATCCTTTTCTCTCATTGAAAAACTTTACTTTACCTGTTGACATAACATAACTGATTAGTAATTAATAACTGTTACGAAATTACAATTTAATTTAACAATAAAAAAATTTGACAGTTTTTTTTAACTTTACAAAAAATCTGTTATATGAAAGAACTTTCCCTAACCCTCGATAATCTGAACGAGGCTTTCCCGTCAGAATTTTCCGAAGAGCAAATCGCCAAAGCAAAGACTTTATTTCTTAAAAACCTGTCGGAAAAAGCGCATTGTTTTTATTCAGGAAAAATCCAGACGGTGCCCAAGGCTCCGGTCATTGGGTTTAACTGGTTCAATGTTTGGTATACGCCAGGCGTTTCAAAAGTTTCCACCAATATCAGGGACAACAATGACTGTTCTTTCGATTTAACAAACAGGGGAAATTTAGTGGCAGTTGTAAGCGATTCTACCAGGGTTCTTGGAGACGGTGATTGCACTCCTCCGGGAGGATTGGGTGTGATGGAAGGAAAAGCTTTTTTAATGAAGTATCTGGGAGGGGTGGATGCCGTTGCTCTTTGTATTGACAGCCGCGATGAAAATGGTAAAAATGATCCCGATAAAATCATCCAGTTTGTAAAGATGTGTCAACCCAGTTTTGGCGCCATCAACCTGGAAGACATATCTCAGCCCAACTGTTTTAAGGTACTGGATGTGCTTCGGGAGGAATGTGATATCCCGGTCTGGCATGACGATGCACAGGGTACCGCTTGTGTGACCCTGGCAGGTTTGATAAATGCCCTGAAACTGGCAGGAAAAAAAATGGAGGATGTTAAAATTGTTCTTCATGGAGCAGGCGCTTCCAATACCACCATTGCACGCCTTTTAATTTCCGATGGCGCTGATCCTGCTAAAATTATCATGTTCGACACAAGGGGTGGATTGCATCGTGACCGCAAGGATATACAGGCCGATTCCAGGTTTTATAGAAAATGGGAATTATGTGAATCAACCAATCCTGAAAAAGTAAGCACCATGGATGAAGCCATGAAGGGCGCCGATGTACTCATTTCTTTGTCAACCCCGGGGCCTTATGTGATTAAACCAGAATGGATCCGGAGCATGGCCGGAAAATCCATAGTATTTGCCTGTGCAAACCCTGTGCCTGAGATCTATCCTTATGCGGCAAAAGAAGCCGGCGCATTTATCGTGGCTACCGGAAGAGGAGATTTTCCAAATCAGGTGAATAATTCCATTGGTTTTCCCGGGATCCTGAAA
>Ga0265593_1000932_pt1 | contig 14555 bp, 17 predicted proteins | sample saktaG_8_FD_190136 | JGI IMG/M metagenome (GOLD analysis project Ga0265593, IMG submission 190136) | Saline water microbial communities from Sakinaw Lake, British Columbia, Canada - sak_2011_5_24_36m | ecosystem: Environmental > Aquatic > Non-marine Saline and Alkaline > Saline ...
CTTGAAAGCATAGCTTCAATCCGGTCTCTTTCAGCTTGGGTTAAATGCCCATAATTTTGCTTGTTCATAGGTATTTATTTTACCTAGAAAAAATTGCACTTCAAAACGGAATCAATGATAGCATCTCCAAGATGATTTTTTTGTGAGTGTGTCACATTGAGCACACTCACAAAGTTTTCTTAATAAAACTATCGAAATCGATAGTTTTTTTGATGCTAAATTTTTTAGAAATTGGTTTTTGTTTTAAATGAGGAATATAATATAAAAGTAAAAGTTAGTGTCAAATAATACCCCCCAGTGTCATTCTGAGCGTAGTGAATCCGACCATAGGAAGGACGAACGCAGTCGAAGAATCTCGTGTTTTATTGCACTATCCTTAATATTACGGGATTCCTCGCTGCTCTCGGAATGACGGAAAAATTTAATTTAGTGAATTATATCCTTATGCAAAATCTATCTCTGTTTTTAATTCTATTTTTCCTGGCAATCAATCTGATGGCTTTTCTGATTATGCTTTTAGATAAGAATAAATCTAAAGGCAAAGGGGTTGAGAGAATTTCAGAGGGGATGCTGTTTTTCTTGGCGACAATTTTTGGAAGCGTCGGAGTTCTGGCAGGGATGTTCGTTTTCAGGCACAAGACCCAGAAATGGTATTTCTTGATTGGAATTCCATTTTTGATTTTGCAAAATGTGGCGTTGCTGTATTTGTTTTACTTATTGCTGAATGGTTTTATGAAATTCTAATTTTTGTTTTTGCGAGGATCAACTTTTCTTTTTAAAAAGAAAAGTTACAAAACTTGCCTACCGGCAGGCAGGGAAACGCGCTTCGCAATGGCGCAGAAGGGATAATAAATACGGAACATAAAAAAAACTACCCTGGCGGGTAGTTTTTTTGAAAAAGAATTTTTAGACAAAAGTCAGAGCCGTTCCAGCTTTGCCGGCACGACCTGTTCTTCCAATGCGGTGAACATAATCATCGTGAGTAGCTGGCACATCAAAATTGATGACGTGCGAGACATTTGGAATGTCTAAGCCACGAGAAGCAACATCAGTTGCCACCAGAATATCAACAATATTTTCTTTGAAGAGTTTTAAGGCTCTTTGACGTTTGGCGTGTGATTTGTCGCCGTGAATGGATTCAGATTTTAGTCCTCGACTGTGAAGCGCTCTGGCAAGTTTTTCAGCGCCATATTTGGTGCGAGAAAAAATGAGGACTTTGTGAAAATCAGTTTTGATAAGCAGGTCATGCAGAACTTCGATCTTGTCTTGACCCGGCTTGAGACGGATGATGTCTTGATTGATTTGAGCCGAAGTTGCAACTGTTCTGATTGAAACTTTCACTGGGTCATTGAGGAATTGTTTGGTCAGATTTTCAATTTCAGGTGAAAGCGTCGCAGAAAAGAACAAAGTTTGACGGGTTCCTTTGATAAGTGAAAGCAAGAATTTGATGTCATCAATAAATCCCATATCCAACATTCGGTCAGCTTCATCGAGCACTACATTGTGAAAGCCACTCAGGTGCAGGTTTTTGCGTTGAATCAAATCTTTGAGTCTGCCTGGAGTTCCAATCACCACGTTATGACGAGATCGAAGGCGCTGAATTTGTGGCCTGATGTTTGCTCCTCCAACTACAACGACTGATTGAATGCCGAGCCCCTTCGTGAAAGCTCGGAATTCATCTTCAATTTGAATTGCCAATTCTCGGGTCGGAACAACTACCAGCAATTTTTCAGCCGGATTGTTCATAATTTTGTTGATCATTGGAATAAGGAATGCTCCAGTTTTTCCAGTTCCAGTGTTGGCCAATCCAATCACATCTTTGCCTTCAAGACTCAGCGCAATGGTTTTGTCTTGGATTGGAGTTGGGTGCACGAAGCCGCGATCAGCAATGTTTTTTTTGAGCGCGTCGTTGATTTTAAATTCAGCAAAAGTTGTTTCCGGCACATAAGGTGCTTGCTCTTCAATTGGTTGGGCCTTGTTGATGAATTTGTTGACATCAATGTAGTTGCCAGCGAATCTCTTGGCCCGACCTCCGCCAGTGCGGTTGAATTTGTTGGTTTGTCCACCTTGGAAACTCGCACGAGTTCGCGGGGGACGCTTGTTAACGTTTTTAAAGTCGCTTCTTTGCATTTTATTGAGTGCGACACTAACTAAGTAAGCTTTGAAAGACTAGCTTTCAAGAAGCAGTTAATTGCGCATTTATGCATAAAAAATTAATGGCTTTTATGCTTATATACGCTAGGGAAAACTAAAAGTGTTTCGATGCACTCTTGCGCCTAGGCCTTTCGGGCTGGCAACAACCAAGGTATTAACATAAAAATCAATTGTAATACAGTTGACTTATTTTGTCAATGAGGGTATAAAAGGTATATATGGGATTGAGGAAAGGGTGGCACCTTTTTGGCCCGAAGGCAATCAGTCTTGTGAAAAATTCAAAGAGGCGTCCGTCCTAGAAGGCGGAAAGCCGGGTGGAACCGCGAGCAAAGACTCGTCCCGTGCATATCAAACAGTTGTTTGGTTTGTGCAGGATGGGTCTTTTTTTAAATATAAAATTATTTGTTGTAAACTAAAGAATTGTTAAATAACGAATTTAAATGCGCTAATGCGTTAATCCGTTAATAGGCAATAAAAAATTATTATGAACAAACAACCAACCATGGAGGAACTCGTGTCACTGTGCAAAAGAAGAGGTTTTGTTTTTCCGTCTTCGGAAATTTATGGCGGTCTGGGAGCAATTTATGATTATGGTCACTATGGCACGCTTTTGAAAAACAATATTCGCGACGCTTGGTGGAAGCAGATGGTCCAATATCGCGATGATGTGGTTGGTTTGGACAGCGCAATTTTTATGCATCCGATGACCTGGAAAGCTTCTGGACACATTGACAGTTTTGATGATCCTCAAATTGATTGCAAAAAATGCAAAGCTAGAATGAGAGCCGATCATATGTTGGAACTTTTTGAGATAAATGCTGACAAACAACCACTTGAATTCGTGAATGCCGAACTTGATAAACTCAGGGAACTTGGAAAACTCAAATGCCAAAATTGCGGTTCAACCGATGTGACCCAGGCGAAAAGATTTTCCTTGATGGTAAAATCAAATCTCGGTAGCCCGACTGACGATTTGAGTGAAGAAAATGTGGTCTATCTACGTCCGGAAACTTGCGGGGGAATTTATTTGGAATACAAAAACACTCTTGATTCGACGAGGATGAAGCTTCCTTTTGGAATTGCTCAGATTGGGAAGGCTTTTCGCAATGAAATTGTGGCTCGGCAATTTGTTTTTCGTACGCGTGAATTTGAACAGATGGAAATGCAATATTTTTTGCATCCGGACATTATGAATGAAAAATATGAAATGTGGCGAGAGCTTCGTTGGAATTGGTATTTGGAATATGGAATTGGAAAGGAAGATATTCGCTGGTTCAAACATGAAAAACTGGCTCATTATGCTTCAAAAGCTTTTGACGTGGAATATGATTTCAAATCCTTGGGAGGCTTCAAGGAGGTTGAAGGTGTTCATGCACGTGGTAATTGGGATCTCTCGCAACATTCGAAATTTTCAGGAACGGACCTGAGTTATTTTGATGAAAAAGCCAATGAAAAGTTTATGCCACATATCCTGGAAACTTCAGTCGGACTCGGTCGTCTTTTCTTGATGTTTTTGGATAAGGCTTATACGCAAGAGAGCAATAATGGGGAGGAAAGAATGGTTTTGAAATTGGACCCAAGACTTGCGCCAATCAAAGTTGCAGTTTTTCCGTTGATGAAAAACAAGCCTGAATTGGTCGCAAGGGCCAAGGAAATTTTTGACGCTTTGAAAATGGAATTTATGTGCGAGTTTGATGACAATGGCAATGTTGGCAAGCGCTATCGTCGTCAGGACGAAATCGGCACGCCTTTTTGCGTGACAGTCGATTTTGATAGCTTGGAAGACGGAGCTGTGACCGTGCGTGACCGCGACACAATGGAGCAAGAAAGAATCAAGATTGCAGATCTGCAGAAATATTTTGAAGAAAAATTGAAATAAATAGTAGCTAGTAATCAGTAGCTAGTAACTGAAAATTATTAAATAATAGCTATTGATTTAGGAATGATAAGTATGAAAATAAAAATTTTGGGGACGGGTTGCAAGACCTGCAAACAATTGCATGAGTCAACCGTAAAAGCAGTAGCGCAGCTTGGTCTGGAAGCCGAGGTTGAATATGTTGACGATGTGCAAGCAATGCTAGATTTGGGCGTGATGGCTGGCCCTGTCTTGGTTATCGAAGATTCTGTTGTATCAGCCGGACAAATTCCGAGTTTTGAAAAGATCAAGCAGCTTATTACCGATAGCAAAACAGTTGTTGCAACTTCAAAAGATGAAATGAAAAAATCTTCAAGTTGTGGCTGTGGCAGTTGTTGCTGTAAAAACTAGCTTTTATGAATATCTTCTATCCCATCGCTATTTTTGCTGATTGGTTGACTTTTTCAGTTTTTCGAATTGTTCCTGAGACTTTGTTGGCAAATGCAGTTGAATTTTTCATTTTTGACACGATTAAAATCGTCCTACTTTTATTTGTGGTTATTTTTGTGGTTTCGCTTATTCGTTCATTTTTGTCACCGGAAAAAATCAGAAACATTCTTTCGCATGAAAAAAAATATGTGGGTAATATTTTGGCCTCACTGCTGGGAATCATCACGCCATTTTGTTCATGCTCGGCGGTGCCACTTTTTCTGGGTTTTGTGCAAGCGGGGGTTCCTTTGGGAACAACCTTTTCTTTTTTAGTAGCTTCGCCGATGATTAATGAAGTTGCCCTGGTGATGCTGTTGGGAATGTTTGGTTGGAAAATTGCTTTGCTTTATGTGGTCAGCGGCCTGGCGATTGCAATTTTTTCAGGAATTGTGATTGAAAAAATGGACGTGAGAAATTTGCTTGAAGAAATTGCGCTGGGCGGAAACGGCAAGAGCATTAATTTGCCCGAGCTTGATTGGAAAGAAAGAATCGCATATGCGAAAAATTATACCCTGGAGATTGTAAGCAAGGTTTGGCTTTATGTGATTTTGGGGGTTGGGGTTGGCGCTTGGATTCACGGCTATGTGCCAGCTGATTTTTTGGCGCAATACGCAGGATCGGATAAATGGTACGCGGTGCCGTTGGCAGTGGCAATTGGCATCCCTCTTTATTCAAACGCGGCCGGCGTGATTCCTCTGGTGGGAGTTTTGGCCGAAAAGGGGGTGGCGGTTGGCACGAGTTTGGCTTTTATGATGGCGGTCACGGGGCTGTCACTGCCAGAGTTTATGATTCTCAAAAAAGTGATGAAACCCAAGCTCATCTTCATTTTTGCCAGCGTGGTCGGCGTTGGAATTATTTTCACGGGTTATCTTTTTAATGCGGTTTTGAAGTAAAAAGTAAAATCGTGAAAGCAAGCTATTTTTTGGCTAATCTTCACGTTTTTGTGCTCAAAATCGTGAAAAGTGGCTATTTTATGATACATTTTCACGGTTTTGACCTAAAAATACGTTAATATTGGTTACTTTCAGCTACAATTAACGCATTTTTGGAAGGTATCCTTCTGAAAAAAATGTGAGCTTTTTGACTTGAGCAAATCAAGGCTTGGTGGTAGCATGGAAGCATAGGAAAGGCTTTATTTGATTGAATTAAAAGTATGAAAAAGAAACAAATTATTAGCCAAAATAGTTTCACGGAATTTCTGCTTTATACTACGCCGAATGGCAAAGTGAAAGTGGAAATATTTTTGCGCGGGGAGAATATTTGGCTGACGCAAGCAAAAATTGCCGAACTTTTTGGAATTGAGCGAAGTGTGGTGACAAAGCATTTGCAAAATATTTATCTCGATAAAGAACTTACTAAAAAAGCAACTTGTGCAAAAATTGCACAAGTTAGAAATGAGGGAAATAGGCAGGTTTCACGAGAGGTAGAATTCTATAATCTCGATGCAATTCTTTCGGTGGGTTATCGAGTCAATAGCTCGCAGGCGACCCAATTTCGCATTTGGGCAACGGAACGATTGAAGGAATATATTATCAAAGGATTTGTGATGGATGATGAACGCTTGAAAAATCCAGCCACTATTTTCGGCAAGGATTATTTCGAGGAACAACTGGCAAGAATCAGAGATATCCGATCAAGTGAAAGGCGGATGTATCAAAAGATTACAGATATTTATGCGCAGTGTAGTGCGGATTATTCCAGGGAAAGTGAGATTACCAAACAGTTTTATGCAACAGTGCAAAACAAATTGCACTTTGCTATTACTGGGAAAACTGCGGCAGAAATTGTAACTGAAAGAGCAGATAGTGCAAAGCCCAATATGGGGCTGACGAATTGGAAAAATTCTCCTAAAGGTAAAATCAGAGAAACTGATGTGGTGATTGCTAAAAATTATTTGAATGAAAATGAGCTGGATGGATTAAACAGAATTGTCGAAATGTATTTACTGTTCGCCGAAAGTCAAGCATTGCAAGGGAAAATAATGTATATGCAAGAATGGGTCACAAAACTCGATAGCTTTTTGCAATTTAATGAACGAGAAATTTTGCAAAACCTAGGCGGCGTCAGTCACGAAATCGCTGAGGCGTTGGCACTGGGCGAATACGAAAAATATCACGCAAAACAGGAAAAAGAATATATTTCTGATTTCGACGAAGTCGCCTTGCGAATTTTAGCAAAGGCAGGAGACAAGCGGAAGCTTAAAAAGAAAAAATAAAAAAGTTTGAGCAAATCAAGGCTTGGTGATAGCATAAAGGCAGGGAAAGGTTAAATATAGGGGATTAATGCACAACGTAAAATATGAAAATTTATATTGTCAGACATGGGGAAACTGATTCAAATAAGCATAAAAAATCAGCTGGACAACGAGTGGATGATTTTTTGAATGCCAATGGTGTTGAGCAAATAAAAAAACTTTCCGAAGAAATTGAAACTGATTTCGACGTGATTTTTTCTTCAACAATGAAGCGCACAAAGCAATCTGCGAAAATTATCGCTGAAAAAATTGGCGTGCCAGTTGTCGAGAGGGCAGAAATCATGGAACGGGATTATGGGAAACTCTCAGGGCTTCTCTGGGATGATTTCAAAAGAATCCTCAAAGATGAAGGGGTTGATTGGGAAAAAGAAAAAAATGGTCAATGTTATGATTTCAGACCATATGACGGAGAACATGCGGATGATGTAAAGAAGAGATTGCTAAAATTCATCGAAGATTTGAGGAGTGATTATGGAGATAAAAAAGTTTTGATCGTTACACATGGAGGAATTTTAAGAATGATTCATTTTTTATTTGCCGAAATTGAAGTTGAACATTTTCAAAATGCCTCAGTGTATGATTTTGAGGTTTAATTTTTTTAAATTTTTATGACTAAATATATTTTAAATTCTGGTGGGGTGCGGAATTCGGCGGATAAGGGTCAGAAGTTTTTTGAGGAGGTTTTTAGGGGACTTGGAAAAAATCCAAGATTTTTGATTTGCAATTTTGCCCAGCCGAGAGAGGACTGGGAAGTTCGCTACGCTGATTCTGTGCAATACTTTGAAGATCTTTTCGGTGATATTGCTCCTGTTTTGACTTTGGCTTTTCCGGAAAAATTTGAAGATCAAATCAAGGAGTGCGACGCAATTTATATGCATGGTGGTGATGACCACCTTGTGCAATATTGGTTAAAGCAATTCGATTTTCCAAAAATCTGGGAAGGGAAAGCGGTGGCAACAAATTCTGCCAGTTCCAATGCACTGGCCCAATCTTTTTGGACTTGTGATTGGCGAAAGTGTTTGAATGGCTTGGGAATTTTGCCCATCAAATTTTTGGCACATTACAAATCAGCATACGGAGAGACTGACCCACGCGGGCCAATTGATTGGAAAAGTGCCAAAAAAGAACTTGAAAATTTTGGAGACAAGAGTTTGCCAATTTATGCTTTGGAAGAAGGGGAATTTAAGGTTTTTGAAGTGTAATATATTTGTTGGAAAATTATGCTTAATGAAATTTTCGGATATTTGTCGGGGTTGGCGGTTTTGGCGGGCTTCTTTCCGTATATTAGGGATATCTTTTTGGGCAAAACAAAACCGGAAAGAATATCCTGGCTAATTTGGGGAGTTCTGGGCTTAATTGCGCTTTTTTCTCAATTTGCCAAAGGCGCGTCTTGGTCTTTGATTTTCACAGTCGCGCAAACCCTGGGAGACTTGTTTGTTTTTGGGTTGGCACTAAAATATGGAGTTGGTGGTTTTGCTAAGAGAGATTTGTTGGCACTAATTGGAGCAGTTGGCAGTTTGCTTTTGTGGTATTTCACCAAGGAAGCCTCAGTGGCTTTATTCGTGGTAATATTTATCGATGCGATAGGTGCAACTTTGACAGCGCTCAAATCTTTTGAGCAGCCAGAAACAGAAACAAAAAGTTCTTGGCAGCTGACTTTCCTGGGAGGTTTGCTGGGATGTTTTGCAGTTGGGGAAATGAATTTTGTTTTGCTTGCTTTCCCTTTTTACATTTGTCTGGCAAGCGCTTCGATTTTGCTGGCAATGAAATTAGGTGAAATGAATAGGAAAATTTTAAGATAAAAAATATGAAACTACTGAAAGTCATCAAACACAGTGAATTGCTTCCACCATGTCAATCAGAAGATGGTGGGGACATTGAAATCAGAAATGCGGCTCGGGCGGTGGTTTTTGATGACGAAAATAAAATTGCGATTTTGCATGTTTCAAAGCATGGTTATCACAAATTGCCAGGTGGCGGAGTTGAAGATGGAGAGGATATGGCGAAAGCTTTGGAGCGAGAAATGAAAGAAGAAATAGGCAGTCAAATTGAGGTTACTGGACAGGTTGGCAGGATTATTGAACACAAAGACGCACAGAATTTGAAGCAAGAGTCTTTTTGCTGGCTGGCAGATTTAGTCGGTGAAAAAGGACAGCCTGATTTTACTGAGAAAGAACTTGGTGATGGTTTTGAAGTGATGTGGGTTTCATTGGATGAAGCGATTGAAATCATCAAAAATGATAAGCCAGACAATTATGACGGGAAGTTTATCGTGATTAGGGATTTGTGTTTTTTGGAGGAGGTTAAGAGAAGGAAAATCAAAAAAATAATTGAATGATTTGATTAAAAAGATAGGTTAGGCTATTTGACATATACCCCATAGGGGTATATTATTTTATTGTATACTGCATTTTGAAATTATTAATTAAATAGAAACGTATTAAGCAAATGAGTAATATCAAAGTTGATTCATCAAAATGTCCTCAGGATCATCCGTGTCCGTTGGTCGGCGTTTGTCCAGCTGGCGCGATCAGCCAAGCTGGCTATGGCGCACCGATGATTGACGAGGATAAGTGCATTTCCTGCGGCAGATGTGTCATCACTTGCCCCTATCATTGTCTTTCTTTCGAATAAATAACTTAGCTAAGTTAGTCACAAAAAATAAAATGAAAAAATATCTAAACCCTAGGAGAATTTCACAGATAATTGTGGTTGGTTTTGTTTTCTTTCTGACTTTTAGTCACTTGAAATATGGAATTGAAAAAGCGGCGCCAATAGACGCTTATTGCCCTTTTGGTGCAGTAGAAAGTTTTTTGACCTATTTGTTTACGGGGGAGTATTTAAAAAGAATTTACACTAGCTCTTTTGTGCTTTTTGGAATTGTGTTTGCTTTGACAATTTTATTTGGACGAGTTTTTTGTTCGCATCTGTGTCCGCTGGGCGCCATTCAAGAGTGGCTCAGGGAATTGGGACGAAAACTTGGCTTCAAAAAAGATTTTGAGCTTCCAAGGCAAATTGACAAATATGCTAGATATTTGAAATATGTGATTTTGTTTGCCATCATTTTTCTTTCTTTTCAAGCTGGCGATTTGGTTTTTCGAGCCTATGATCCTTTCAATGCTTTGATGCATTTGGGGCAAGAATTTGAAGAAAAAGTTTTTGGGTATTTGATCTTGGCAATTTTGTTGGCGGTCTCACTATTTTCGAAAAGTTGGTGGTGTCGATATTTTTGTCCGCTTGGAGCCACGCTAGGAATTATCAGAAGGTTTAGTCCTTTTGAGATAAAGAGAAATGAAACAAACTGTATTGGTTGTGGAAAATGTGAAAAGGTCTGCCCAGCAGGCCTGGATATCGCCAGCATCAAGGAAGTTAATTCTTCCGATTGCATTAGTTGTCTTAATTGCGTGCGAGATTGTCCAAAGAGCAGTCTGCAGGCAGTGACCTTTGGCAAAGAAATTTCCAAAAAAACTTTCAGTTGGTTGGTTTTGGGCGGGTTTTTCCTGGCGCTTGGCGCAATGGTTGCAACTCCACTTTGGCAAACCAAAGCACCATCGAACATTGTTGACAGCAAAGGCGAGGTCAATGCCAGCGATATCAAGGGAAGCAATACTTTAAAATATTTATTGGAAACGACTAAAGTTCCGATGAGCGAATTTCAAAGCAAATTAGGCTTACCTAAAAATGTTGATGCCACTTTAAAATTAAAGGAAATTGGTTCTAAATATGACCTTAAAAATAAAGAAGGTAATATTATAGAAACAGAAGATTTTAGGATGGTGGCTGAAGACTATCTTAAAAAGAATGAAGTAAAGAAAGAAAGTTCCGCCGATTGTCCTTTTGGCAAAACTGAATGTGAATTTCCTGGTGACTGTGGCAGATACGTGGATGTCAATGGTGATGATCAATGCGATCATGCACAATAGAAAGGTCTAGCATTTTTATTGACAGGGATGTTTGAAATATGATATAATACCCTGTAGGGGTATATAAAATTTGGTTAATTAAATTAATAAAAAAGTTTTCATGCATTTGTCATTTCGAGTGAAATTAATTCGACAATAGGAGAATTAATGAAATCGAGAAATCTGAGCTCAGATCTTTCGACTTCACTATGTTACGCTCCCTCCTAAGGCGGGCAGGCAAGATGACATCGTATGATTCAAAATAAATATGAGTCAAGAACTTGAATTCACAGATCAAAATTTTGATCAAGAGGTTTTGAAATCAAATGTGCCGGTATTGGTTGATTTTTGGGCGCCATGGTGCGGACCCTGTCAGATGATGGGACCAATCATCAAGGAGCTGGCTGAGGCTATGGGTGACAAGGCTAAGGTCGGCAAGCTTAATGTGGATGAAAATGGTTCAATTGCTTCGCAATATGGCATCATGTCAATTCCAGCTCTCAAAATTTTCAAAGGCGGCGTTGTTGTCAAAGAATATGTTGGCGTGCAAGTTGCAGAAAATTTGAAGAAAGCCTTGGAAGAGTTGGCGTAAAATCAACAATCAACAACCAATAGGCAATAAGCAATAAGCAATAAGCAAAACACAATATACAATATACAATATACAATATACAATATACAATATACAAAAAATCGCTTTTAGAAGGGCGTTTTTTTGTTGTTTAGTTTGATCCAATCGATTATACCAAAAAATGTTTATCCGCCTTGGGTGGAAGGTCGTCTGATTTTGGTATATGTGGTTAGAGAGAGAGGCGGGATTATGAAAATTTTAGAAATTATGCAATGAAAAAGATAAAATATTTTAATAAAAGTTTTATGGTTCCAGATAAATGCGGTCGTCTGAATTTGGCGCCAATGAAATTTAGTTTTGTATTTATAGGAAAGGTGAAAATAAAAATAAAAAAAGAAAGATGAGGAATTAGCAGAGGGGGGGGATTTTTATGAATAACTAAATTGTGCTATATTCAAATTACGAAAATGAAAGATAAGAAAATTGGAAAAATCATATGGTTGCTTTTATTATTGGCGGGCCTTGTTTTGACTGGTTTGTTTTTGGCTGGCAAAAAAACGGCTTTTTTTGAAAATATTAAATTTTCGACTGAAAAACAAAAAAACCCTTCGTCTGAAAAAATTACGGCTAACACAAAAGAACCTGCCAGAATCCTTTTTGTGGGGGATATGATGTTTGATCGTTATGTCAGACAAGTCAGTGCAAAAAGGGGTAGTGATTTTGTTTTTGCTGGAGTCAGGGAAATGCTTTCAGAAAATGATTTGGTGGTTGGCAATTTGGAAGGGCCGATTACGGACAATTCTTCAGTTAGTGTGAATAGCGAAATCGGAGCCAGGGATAACTATATTTTCACTTTTGATTCGACAGTTGGAGCAGATCTTTGGAAAAATAACATCAAATTGGTCAACATTGGGAATAATCACATTTTGAATTTCGGAGAAGAAGGGCTTTCAAAAACCAAAGAAAATTTGAAAGAAAGCAAGATCGATTTTTTTGGTGATCCTGCTGGAGAAAAAAGATTAGCTGTTTGGGAAAAAAATGGAACCAAGCTTGTTTTTGTCAGTTATAATCAATTTGAAAAAGATGCCAAGAGCAAGACGTTGGCTGATCTTGAGCAAGCGAAAAAAGAAAAAGCTGATTGGATTGTGCTATATGCGCATTGGGGAACGGAATTTGTCGGGCAGTCCGAGGCTAAAACCAAAGAATTGGCGCATGGTTTCATTGATAGTGGCGCTGATTTGGTTATTGGCTCTCATCCGCACGTGGTACAGAATAAGGAGGAGTATAGAGGTAAGTTGATTTATTATTCACTGGGCAATTTCATTTTTGATCAATATTTTAGCCCTGAGACTCAACAAGGTTTGGCTGTTCAATTTGAAATGAACCCGCAGGACAAAAAGATTGTCGCCAAAGAAATTCCAGTCAGCATGAAAACAAGCGGGCAGACGATTTTAAAATAAAACTTCTTTGAGGCTTTACAAGGGCCAAAAAAATTGGTATCATTTTTTGGTGTTCTTTTAGAATTTGGTAAAAGAATAAGAATTTTTGCGTATTTCTAAAATTTCTTAAAAAAGGAGAATAGATTTGATACAAAAGTTTGTTGTGGCGGGAAATCATGAGCTTATTGTGAAAGCTTACAAGAGGGTTATTTTCGGGGGAGGTGCAGAAAAATTTATTTTTGGTTTTGTCAATGTTAATCCAGGAAATTTAAATCCTAAGATTTCTTTTTTGGATGATCCGAGTCAAATAGTTTTGAGAGTTGCTGCTGAAAAGAGAGAAGCCATTATAAGATATAACTCTTATATAAGAGATCCTTTAATAGGGATAAGTATTATTCCTGAGTTATCTGGTGGTGGAATTCTCTTTAGTGCCTCTAATTCTATAGTTGATGTGAGGGAAATATTCAAGCAAATATCTGGGAAGAATTGCAGAATATTTGTGGGGATATGTTCTGATTCTGATTTAAAAAGTGAAAAAAACAAAGTGCTGGTTATTAATTCTAGCTTTCGCTTCTTGAAAGAAGCTGATGTTGTATTATTTTGTGACCCAATTCTTCATGGTTTAGATGAGCTTAGGTTTGGTGCTGGACATAATATTTTTAGTGTTAGGATTCCGTGGTTACTCCCCAAAAAGCAAAGGGAAAGAATTGAGGAAGAAATTGTCAGCGGAATTGCAAGAAACATTTATCCAGCGATAAATATCGCTTAACTTTAGGGGGACGCAACACGTCTCCCTAAAAAAATATCTAAAATAGAATTTTATAAGAATTCGAGAATTCTTATTTCGGCATTGGGCAGCCGGTTTTTTGACTCAAGATTTCAAAGGAAAGCTCGCCACTTTGACTGGATTCATCAGCAAAAACCCAGGTTGGATAGCCTTCGATTTTTGCATCTGCACAAATTTGCACCTGGCCTTTCCCGTCAGGGGTTGCGCATTCTACGTAGGGAAGGTTTTTTGAATTACCAAAAAGTTTTTTTTGATTCTTGCAATGGGAACACCAAGAAGCCCCATAAAGTTTTGCGCCACTGTCTTTGATGCATTGAGCAAAAGCATTAACTTCAGGCGAGGCCGTTGATTGTTCGTCAGAATTTTTAGAATTTATAATATATATCAAAATTGCAATAATGATTAAGGGAATTGCTATAACTGCCACAAGAATTTTGCTGTCATTATTTTTAGCCATAATTTTTTTGTGAATATTTATGTCTAAAGTTTAGCATTTTAGGGAGGTTTTTACAACGAAAATAAAATAAAAAAGCCACTTTATCTTGTCTCTAAAGACAGAATAGATAAAGTGGACAGAAAAAGATGGAGATTTTAGTGTTCTTTTAATGATGTGGAGCTTATAAGTTCTTCGCCAATAAATTTTGCCTGATACCAGTTAGGCGAAATGTGAAAGAAGAGTTCGGTTTCTTGCTCCTTGATGGTGGTAAAAGGAGGATTTAGATCAAAGGTTTCCCCAGTTTCAAGTTTGCCTAAAATTATATTGCTACCTGAAAGTTTTGTTAGATGGCTGACTTTGCCCATTGCCATTTCAATTGCTTGTTTAAGCATTTCGAGATCAGACATGTTAGTATAATTTTTTAGTTGTAGAAAGTGCAAAAAAATAAAATATTAAAAACATTGAAAATTGTAAAAGAGGAGTGTCGAATTGTTTTAACTCAACAGATAATAATAAGATATTTTTAATAATTTGTCAAGATTTTGTACAGGATGAGTACATAGGTGACAAGTCGTTAAATTGCATAGGTGTCTGATATGCGAGAGCTTCATGGGGTCTTTTGAAATTGTATTCAATAAGCCATTCAGTTAACTTGGGGTTGAACACCT
>Ga0265593_1000933_pt1 | contig 14519 bp, 2 predicted proteins | sample saktaG_8_FD_190136 | JGI IMG/M metagenome (GOLD analysis project Ga0265593, IMG submission 190136) | Saline water microbial communities from Sakinaw Lake, British Columbia, Canada - sak_2011_5_24_36m | ecosystem: Environmental > Aquatic > Non-marine Saline and Alkaline > Saline ...
CGCTTGGCGTACCTAAAGTGACGATAACAGTTTCGCTACCTTCAGTTAACAAATCAGCAGTGATTGGCAAGGTAATCGTTGCAGTCGTTGCACCAATTGCAAAGGTAGCTGTACCTGTTTGAGCAGTGTAATCTGCACCTGAAGTTGCAGTACCAGTGATGGTATAAGGAACAGTCGTTGCAACCGTTGCAGCAGCACCACGAGTAATCGTGTAAACCACTGAAGTACCTTCATTAGCTGTTGCAGCACCAGACAATGAGAATGCGTTAGCCGCTAAAGCCAAACTTGTATCATTGATAGTGGCAGAAACCGCTGTAGTGACAGTCGTTGCACCGTTAACATTACCTAAAGTAGCCGTAACAGTTTCCGCGCCTTCAGTTAAGTTATCAGCGATTGCGTTCAAACTTAAAGTACCTGTGGTTGCGCCCGCTGCGATAGTGATGCTTCTTGCCGCTGTGTAATCCGCTGCCGTTGCAGTACCACCAAAAGTAACAGGAACGACTAAGCCGCCCGCTGGAGCCACCATGTCAGAAGTCGCTGTGAAAACAAGAGCTGAACCTTCGTTTACTGATGTTGCAGCCGCTGTCAAAGTCACAGTCGGTGTAGCGTCAGCAATCGTACCTTGAATGGCTGCTTTTTCGTTGTAAGAAGAATCCAACAATTGCGCTTTGTAGGCTTCGATGCCTTCAGTTGTGCCGTCGTTAACAACCGTCACAGTAATCGTTTTAGCGGCTGTTTCACCAGCAGCAAAAGTGATGGCTGATGCAGTTGTGAAATCAGTGGCAGAAGTCGTTGCTGAAATAGCACCTAATGCTGCGCCCACAACGTTAAGGTTTAACACGGTAGCTGCATTCACGATGCCGCTTGGCGTAACAGTGAAAGTAATGGTGTTACCTTCTTGAACTGAAATGCCCGCAGTTGCACTTGAAGTCATGGTGAAAGTTGGCGCAGGTGCGTCAGCAAAAGCAGTTGTTACCGCTGCACCTGTTGAACTCACGGTGCCAGCACTTGGTGCAGACAACGTTAACGTCACGCCTTCGCCAGTTTCGATAGCACTGTCAAACGTAACAGGAACGGTAACAGTTGCAGTCGTTGCGCCGGCTGCGAAAGTCAATGTACCCGCTGCATCAGTCACGTTTGTGCCAGCAGTCACTGCTGTGCCGTAATCCGCTGAGGTTGTTGACCCTAAGTTAGAAAGTGCGTATTTAACAGTGGTTGCCGTCGTTGCTGAAGGATTCGCCAAAGTCACGGTGAATAAAGCGTTGCCGCCTTCTGTTGCAGAAGCTGCGCCCGCTACTGAAAATACAGGAATTGGAGCAGAAGCCAATGTTGCATCAATCTTTGCTGTTGGAATGACCACGGCTGCGGCAGTTGTTGCGCTAACCGCTTGATCACCAAGGGTGACCGCGTTTAAGCCGGTGATTTTTGCATCAACCGTACCGTTAGCAAACGTTAATTGTGTTCCAAGTTTCGCGCCAGCGGCGAGTTGCACGGTAGTCTCGTCGGCTTGTACACCAATGGTCGATACCAATGTGCCAGCGGCGTTATAAATTTTTAAATTCGTACCTACCACAAGGTATTTATAATCGGCGATTGCGCCAGTGAATTGCACGCGCTCAACGTTTGCGTCCACAATGATATTGGTTGCAGCGGCATCCGTAATTTTGACAACTTCGTCAGTGGTAGCATTGCTACCAAATATGCTGTTATCACTGTCACTGACGGTGGTAATCGCTCTGCCGGATGCGATGAAAATTTGGTTGTTAGACATTTTTAACTCCGAGAATAATAATAAAAATCAGTGATTAAATCACTGGGTTACACATTGTGAAACAAAACAATTAAATCGTTAAATTTAAAATTTTGAGCATTATAGCAAATCCCCCTGCCTTTTAAAGACAACTTGTAGGTGCGGATTTATCCGCACGATATTGGAAGCCGTGCGGATGAATCCGCACCTACAATGTTTAACTTGCGAGGGGATTTTTCTTTAAATAATTGAACCTGGACCGAAACCGGTTGTTGAGCTGTTAAAAGAACCGAGCGAGTAAATCGGCGTATCTTGTGCAGTGGTTAAACCTGTTAAGGTCACTACGACCAAACTACCACCGTCAGCCCATTGCACGTCAATATTGCCATCTGTACCCAAAATGTTGTTAATAGTTGGGTTTATATCACCGGGGAAGTTCAATACGTCGCCTTTGCCAAAATTAGCAATGGTGTAAGCGTATTTACCAGCGATGAAATCAAACTGTACGTTGCTACCAGGTAACGTATTTGCATCAACAGAACCCGCCGCGCTGACGGCTTGGCTAATGAGACCATTCACTGTAGCTGTCGATGTATCTGCAATCAGCGTAGATACGGTTGTTGTTGTACCTAACGTTACGCCCGTAGCAACACCCAACGTGATGGCTAGTGTTTCCGCGCCTTCCGACGTTGAAAGATCATTCGCTGTAGTCAACGTTACTGAACCCGTTGTTGCCCCCGCCGCAATCGTGATATTACCTGTCAAAGCAGTAAGAGCAGGTGTGAAGTCACCCAATGCGATACCGGTACCGCTCAAAGTGTACGGAATGCTCAAGCCATTGGCAGGCGCAGCACTGGTCAATGTTGCCGTGTAAATCACTGCGGCACCTTCGTTGATACCTGCTGCCGCTGCATTGGAACTCAATGTCACGGTCGGTAAAACCACCACTGGTGTCACCACTGGTGTCAATGACGTATCATTGATGGTAGTAGACACCGGAGCCGAGTTAATCGCTACACCCGTAACGGTATTTAACGCAACTGTCACCACTTCGGGAGCTGTTTCGGTTAAGGTGTCAGCAACCGCACTCAACACCAACGTACCAGTCGTTGCACCCGCCGCAATGGTGATAGTGCTAGCACTTGTGGTGTAATCCGCTGTAGCGGTTGCTGTGCCGCCGAGCGTGTAAGGAATACTTAATGCTGTAGTAGAAGTACCACCTGTTAACGTTGCCGTATAAGTCACGGCACTGCCTTCATTTACGGACGTTGGCGATGCGGTCAATGTCACGGTGGGTGTGCCAGCAGGTGTCAATGACGCATCGTTGATAGTGGTAGACAACGCAGTCGTGCTAATCGCTAGACCCGCAACGGTATTTGACAACGCAACCGTCACAGCTTCAGCACCTTCCGTTAAGCTGTCGGCAACCGCATTTAACGCCAATGTGCCAACCGTTTGACCCGCTGCAATGGTGATAGTGCCGGTACTTGTGGTGGTGTAATCCGCTGGTGTTGTCGCGGTGCCGCCGAGCGTGTAAGGAATACTCCAACCGCCCACAGGTGCAGCACTAGCAGCCGTTGCCATATAAGTTACAGCGGCACCTTCGTTCACAGCTGTTGCGTTTGCCGTCAATGTTACGGCAACGGGTACCAATGACGTATCATTGATGGTGGTAGATACCGCAGTCGAGGCAACAATTGCAGTCGTACTAGGAATCGTACCTTGACCCAACGTAACCGTCACGGCTTCAGCCCCTTCAGTCTGAGTATCAGCGGTGGTATTTAATACTAATGTACCAGTCGTTGCGCCAGCTGCAATGGTGATAGTGCCGGTACTTGTGGTGGTGTAATCCGCTGCATTAGCTGAACCACTGATTGTATAAGGAACGTTCAAACCACCCACTGGTGCCGCACTGCTCAACGTTGCCGTATAAGTTACCGCGCCGCCTTCATTTACTGACGCTGCGCTTGCTGTCAATTTAACCAATGGAATTTCGGTTACGCCTGTACCATCGGTTTTAATAACAACAGCGACATTCTCTTGAGTCTTTAACACTGGCATGACACCCGCTGCGGATGCGGCAGGTACTGTTGTATTAAGAACAGTCGTTGCGAAATTACCATATTTTTGTGATGTGCCAATCGCGACACCGGCAGTGTCAGCCGTGATGTAATTGAACGTATCCGCACCCAGTACAGTAACTTCGGCACCATTGTTTAATGTCAACTTTGTCGTATGTGAGGCGACAACCGACTTAACAATTTGCAAGCCACCATTTAGCTGGATTGTATTTGAGCCTTGTGTATCACTGATTTTGATTTTTGCATTAGTAGCAGAAGCAAAAGAAGCAGGTGACAAAATATAAGTATCGTCACCAGCCGCGCCTGCGTTTACACCGTTTGTTACGGTTATCTTGTCATTACCTGAAGTAGCCATTTTTTTTACCTTTTAAATTGAGAGAATAATTTTTTGAACACGGATATTGCCCTGATTAAAAATCACCAGGGCAACCTATTTTCAAACTTAGATGACTACAATACTGACCGTTGCTGGATCGATAACACCCACCAATTCAACTGAAATCGGATTACCAGAAACATCCAAACCTAAATTCACAAACGTGCTACCGGCGACTTCATCAAACTGAACCGAAGCAACATTGCCGTTCGCTAATAAGTAACCATTTAACCCAGCCAATGTCGTAATGGCTGTAGAGGCGGTCGGCAAGTCGAATTGGATTCGATCACCGTCAGCTGATGTAAAATTCGTCAATGTCAAATTACCAGTCTGTGCCGCTGCGAATGTAAATAACTCTGGCGAGCCAACAACACCATTTACAATGTTAAACGCGCCAGTGTTAGTCAACGGGACGGTATTCACAGTAACCGCACCAACTGCCCCGTTAACAGCACCAGCGTTAAACGAACCGTTGCCCAACAACGTACTCATGGAAAGTACATTACCACCTATTGATTGGCCGCCTAAACCTAACACACTCAATAAGCCGTGCGATATTGCCACGCCATTTTCCACTGAATAAACCGAAGTAAAACCAGGTGCGCTACCTTCAACAAGAACAACGTGATCGTATTTGAAATTGTTACCAGGAATTGTTGCGGTTGCTGTTTTGTCCGCTACATACAACGCACTAACTGCCGAAAGCATTTTAGTTGCGTCTGCATTGCCGCTTGTATCCGACATGGTTGTTTTTACATAAGGAACAACTTTAACATCAAATCCTTGGAAAACGGGTGTCGTAGGAAGTGCCGTAACCCATTTCGCTGGTGTTTGGAACAAACCAGAGAAGTTAATAACATCCTGTCCAGCATCAATGTTCGCATCAAAATGAACAACCACTTGTTTGCCGAAGTTTTGCGCCAAAGACACCACTTCGTTGCTAGAACCGAGAGTTGTTAACCCATTGTTTGTTGTGCCTAACACCACAACATCAATACCGGTTTCTGATGTACCCGCGTTGATGACGTTATCTGACGTTGTGACACTGTTTCTACCAACAATATCAGTAAAACCAGAAGCCGTTGCTCCGTTAACCGTACCGTCATTTGCCATATCTGGCGACCAAACAAAAGTCGTTGCTGTCCCAGAGAAACCTATAGATGCAGTTGCCGCGTTACCGTTTCCTTGAGTTATCGCTAAACCTTGCTCGGCGGCAATTGACGCGGCAGTACCCGTAAAAATGCTAGTACCCACAACACCATGTTGTGTATTGTAAATAGTCGCAAGTGTTGCACCGCTATTCGCAATATCAGTCGCCGTAGGTTGGGTAATCGTGAACTGAATATCACCCGTGTTATAAATGCCGTCGATTTTCGAGGTGATAACCAACGAGTTAGCTGGACCATCTTGAGCAATCAACAGTTTGTTTAAAACTGCATCGCTGTTGATGGCGGCTTTGATAGCTTGATTGATTTGTAGCTCCGTTGTGAAATAGCCCGACGATGGAGACTGTAGAATTAGCACATTGGCAGAGCTGTAACCATCAAATTTCACTGCCAATTTACCCAGGAACAAAGCGTAAGTTGGGTTGCTAGCTGATTCAAGATTGTTCAGGTTATCCGAAGCAAAAGAGTTGGCGGTGTTTTCAACCCACGTTGCTGTGGCAAGCGAGGTATTCGCCGTTGTTGAATTTTGCGACAACGTCACCATGCTGTTCAACGGATTAGAAACCGGTTGACGACCTGTGTTATCACTGTAGACAGTATCAAAACCAGTGCCGCCTAAGATATTTTTATCGCCAGCACCTGGTGTTGAAATGATGTCGTTACCTTCACCACCTGAAACAGTGATGTTGTTATTCAACTTTTGGTTCGTGTACCAAGCCTGTGTGTTGCCAGCCGCTTTATAGTTACCGCCGCCATTAACACTTCCAGAAGCTTCTTTGTCGGTATAGATTCCGACGGTGAGTTTGTCATTACCAGCACCGCCTTGAACGCTCAACGTAAAGTCTTCGCGACCACCCAAGTTGTTGGTTTGAACTGCCATCGCTTGCGGGTCAAGAGCAACAGTGATGTTGTCATTTTGAGCGGAACCCGTGTACACGAAGTTAACGTTATCGGTCACTGCCAATGCAGGAGACTCATCGATTAAATTCATATATTTTGCAATCGACGCTTGTGTAATCGCTGCATTGAACGTAATCGCGCCCCCTAATCCAGTTGTTGGGTTAGCGGTCATCGCTGACGCATCAATTACACGCACATCGTTGAAGCCGTATTGGTTAAATTGGCTGCCACCGTTCGCAGTGACCATACCAGGAATGGGTTGACCCACACCGTTGACACCATAAACAACACCATTTGATGAAACTCCGCCCACACCGTTCAAGGTATTGACTGTGCCACCGAACGGCGTACCCGGTGCAGAAGTACCGCCAACACCATTCACAAGATTCGAGCCTAATGAACCACTAGCTGTAGCTGTTGAGCCATTTGAATTATTTGTAGAAGTACCGTCAGCGAAACTGCTTGGCACAGTGATAACGTTGCTACCAGGAATAGTATTGCCAACAAAATTCATATTTGTAGACGAATTATTGCCTGTCATAACTTGACCCATTACAGTCAAATTACCGTTGTGAATGCCTGTTTTATTCGACATCGTGTTCGGCGTGCTGTCGATGTACACTTCTCTCAACGCATTGTTTGTTGAGTTCATCGCTTCTAATTTACTAGAGCGATCAACGTGAACGTTGAATTGATCAACACCCTGTGACAAAGAAGTGTCACCGATAGACAAACTACCCACAACCAAATTACCACCTGTTGAACCACGACCCACGTCATCAATGATGATGTCACTGGTGACTAAAGGAGACAAGGTAGTTGGTGCAGTGCTAGTAACGTTAGAGTACAAGTTACTATTGGCTTTCACACCACCCGTAGTTATCCATTCACTTCTAGCACTATCTAAAAGAGCATTGCCCAATGAAGTTAAAGTAATACTCTTGCCACCAGAAGCAACTGCGCCTGTATCGGCATCTAATTTTGTGAATGGCACGCCCATGACTGCAGAAACTTTACTTTCTAAATTTACGGATACGCCATCTGTTGTTCGTATCGCACTTTTCAAGCCTAATTTTACCGCTGCCAAAACGTCTTCGTAACTACTCGTGATTGGCCCACCGTCTTTTTGAATGGGCATTTGATAGTCGACACCGTCTACTGAAAGTTTAAAACCGGTGTAGACGTTGCTTCTCAAAGGATTTACTGCAGTAACAGGAGCAATGCCTTGTGCGCCTTTAATATCAAGCAATTGAATCGTCAAAGTGTTAGCTTTGCTTGATTCGCCAGCCCGCAAAGAGTTCGGATCGAAGTAAACGCCGTAATCAACATGACCAGGATCAGTTGATACCATTGCAATAGTAACGTCTTTCGTTACTTCCCAGGCTGTTGTTCCCGCTGCTCTAGTGGCTACGTCATTAACAGTACGATCAGCATTTAAAATAACTTCTTGACGATCATTATTTGAATCAACAGTCGAATTTGAAGATTTAATTCTGATGTCTTCAATCAACAAATCACTACGACTGTTGTTGTCTTCATAACGGGTAACACCCACCATGTTTTGAGCGTCAATTTGAACTTGATTCGTTTGTGACGTGTTGTTGTTCGTCGAATCAAAAGAATTGGCTTGAGCGTGTAATTGGACAGTGCTGATACCAGTAGTATTAGCTAAAATCGCAAAACCTTGTGAATTGGCAATCGTCGCAACCAATTTATCGGCACCTGAACCCGTTAACGTATCGCCAGTTTGTAACGTGTTCGCAGTATTCAAAATAGGTGCGACGAACGTGCTTGCTGTGGTTACTGCAAAATCATCTACGCCAGTAGTAAGTGTAGTGTGTGAAACGGCACTAGACACTACAACAGATGCAACAGGTGTGACAGGGAATGACTTTGTGTCCAAACTTGCGCTTGGAATCGTCACGACAGCGGCGGCTGTTGCACTAACAGTTTGACCACCAATCGTGATGGTCGGTGCAGCCCCACTCACTTCCACTTGTTGTACTGGAGCTGTACCGTTTGAGAAGGTTAATGACCCTGCTGCACTGCCTAAGCTTACCGTCGCAATAAGCGTTTTACCAGAAATATCAGAAACTTGTAATGTATTACCAGCTTGTTTGAACGTGTAGTCGGTTGATGCACCCGTGAATTGAACGCGCTCAACGTTTGCGTCCACAATCGTACCCGTTACGGTTGAATCAATAAGAACAGCCTGAGTACCTGATATACCATGAATATCGCTGTTGCTGTTACTTACCTTGAAAGATGCGTCAAGAGGGGTTAAAACTGTAGTAGACATAAAAACTCCGAGAAAAATAAAAATTTTAAGTGCTTAAATCACTTGGTTACAAAAAATACAATTCCCTTACCTAAAATTATAAAGGTAAGGGAACGTTGTCCAAATTATGCCACGATAACAGAATTAGCACCAAATTCAGTATTAAACGAATTTACTGAACCGATAAATTCTTGAGCTCCTGTTAAACCGGTCAATACAAGATGAGTCGTTGTGCTACCCGACGCATACGTTACATCAATTTTATGATCCGTGTAGTCAAAATTACTCACTTGTGGTGCATTGCCCGCTGGGAAATGAAGCACGTCACCGCTAGCAAAATTTGCAATGGTGTAAGTGTAATCTCCAGGCGTTACATTAAACTGAAGATTGCCAGTGGCTGCATCGGTTGTACCAGATGCGGTCACGGGTGTAGCTACCGGTGCCGTACCTGTAGTACCTGTAGTACCTGTAGTACCTGTAGTACCTGTAGTACCTGTAGTACCTGTAGTACCTGTAGTACCTGTAGTACCTGTAGTACCTGTAGTACCTGTAGTACCTGTAGCAACAACACCGGTGGTAACAGAATTAGCACCAAATTCAGTATTAAACGAATTTACTGAACCAATAAATTCTTGGGTTCCTGTTAAATCTGTTAATACAATATGTGTCAATGTACTACCTGAAGCATACGTTACATCAATTTTATGATCCGTGTAGTCAAAATTACTCACTTGTGGTGCTGCATTGCCTTCTGGGAAGTGAATCGTGTCACCTTTAGCAAAGTTTGCAATGGTGTAAGTGTAATCCCCAGGCGTGACATTAAACTGAAGATCGCCAGTGGTTGCACTCGTTGTCCCTGCCGCCGCCACAGTGACAACGTTAGAGTTAACATCCATAGCCAACGTTGGTGTTGTACCTGCTACACCTAGATTCCCCGCTGCATCAGTATAAGTACCGGCTGCAATGGTAATATCCGCCGATGTTGCTGTTGAACCCGCAGTTGGCGTGAAAGTCGCCGTGTAAACCAACGGATTTGTAGCATCTACTGCAAAGTTGCTAAATGCACCGTTTGCCGAAACTAAATCAGTCACTGCAAAATCCGTAGTCGCTTCACTGAATGTTGCGGTAATCGTAGCGGTTTCGCCCACTTTCAATGCTGCCACAGAACTTGTGATAGCCACCGTTGGTGGAGTCGTATCGAATTCCGTAACAATCGTTTTGCTTGCTTCGATACTAACGTTGCCCGCTACGTCGGTAGCAATCGCCGTAATGGTAGACACACCGGCTTTGTAATCTGTCGCTGTGAACGCATGACTCCAAGTGCCGGCGGCTGCTACTGTTTCGGTTGCTTTCGTACCGTCAACAAAGGTCAACGCGACTGTTGCGCTAGCATCGGCTGTACCGGTTAAAGTAACGGGTGTTTTGACTTCGGCTTGGACAATTTTGTCATCGCCAGCCACCACACCAAAAGTAGGTGTTGCGCTTACAGTATCTAACGTCAACGTCAAATCAGCACTGCCTGCATTGACGTTACCGGCTTTGTCGGTCAATTTCACGGTTAAGACTTTGTTACTATCCGCGCCCAAACCACCGACTGGAATAGTGAATGTCACCAAGTCATTGACGGCATTTGTCGCATCTAACACAACGCTTTCCAATGAAGTTGTACCGAGGAACAACTCTGCTTTATCGCCGACTTCATAACCCGTATTCAACAATGATGATTCCACTTGAATCGGTAAAGTGGCTTCAGTTTTATTGATAACGTTATCGCCACTCACTACGGCAGGTGCGCCCGCTTCGTTAGGTGGTGTGTTATCAATGTTTAACGTGATAGTTGTCGTCGCTTCAATGCTGGTGTTGTTTGCCGCATCGGTGGCAATCGCGGTAATGGTCGTTTTAGTACCGGTAAACAACGCATAATCTGCATCGGTTAAGGTGTAAGACCATGTTGTACCGACAACCGCTGCTTCCGCTGCAGTACCATCGAGGAAGGCTAATGCAACAGTTGAACCCGCTTCAGTGGTGCCGGTTAAGGTCACGCCCGCCGCTTTTTCCGCTTGATCGATAGTGCCATCTGTCGCCACTACGTCAAACTTAGGCTCAACAGGGGCTTTGGTATCTTCAACCGCAACTGTTGTCGTGGTTACATCGCTAACATTGCCAGCTTTATCGGTGGCTGTAACGCTAACATCAATGTTACCAAAACCTTCCGCTGGATAATTCGCATCGGTCAACGGATAAGACCAAGCACCGTCAGTATTCGTAGCTTTAACGGTGGTATCAACGCCATCAACCGTCAACGTCAACTCTACTTTTGCGTCTACTTCAGCGGTACCAGTAATAGCAACGCCTGCATCTCTTTCAGTCGAATCAATACTGTCATCATCGGCAACCGTGCTAACAGTAACATCTGGTGCGATGCTATCGAATGTAAATGACACAGGCGCACTTTCATTGCCAGCGGCATCCGTTGCCGTTGCCGTCACTTGTTGTTCAGTTGCATCTTTTAAAGCACCCAACTCGATACTGTTAATCGTTTTCAACCAGTTACCATCGGCATCAGCTGTCACTGCACGCACTAAACCATCCGCTTCGTTATCACCAAAAAGCAATTTCACTTTTGCGTCGGGTTCAGCTGTACCGGTTAGAACTAAACCTTTGATAAGTTGTGCAGTAGGTTCAGTAATTACGGGCACTTCGGGGGCAATTGTATCGGCAACAGTAATCGCCGTTTCAGCGGTTTCGCTAACATTACCCGCAGCATCCGTCGCGATAACTTTCAATGCCAACGTCGTTTCGCCGGTTGTTGCGCCATCCAGATAAACCGCCGCTGCATAATCTGCGTCGGTTAGCGTGTAAGACCAAGTGTCACCAGACACGATAGCAGGCACTGCTTCGTTTTCGCCAAATGTTAATGCAATCGGCGCGTTAGCATCGTCAGTTGTACCAGTCACAACAACATCACCGCCTTTTGCATGATCACCAGCCACTTTTTCAAGCGTAATCACTGGTGCCGTATCATCCAATTGCGTAATAGCTATGGTTCCGGCGACGCTAGTATTGCCCGCTACGTCAGTTGCAACAGCAGAAACAATCATCGCCGCGTGATTTGGGGCGTAATCTGTGTCCGCTAACAACGTGTAAGACCATGTTCCGTCTGCGCCCACAACGATTGCTTCACTCGTTGCGAAACCAACAACAGGTTCACTTGTTACCGTGATGTTAACAGGCGTTTCTGTTCCCGCAGCCACAGCTTCATCCGCTGCAGTTTGAGCATCTGCAACAGCTGTTGTTGCGTCGTCTAACACAACTTGAGCATCTGAAACTGCTGTGTTCGCATCATCTAATGGAACTTGAGCAGTTTTAACAGCAGCTGTCGCGTCATCTAACACAATTTGAGCATCTGCAACGGCGGTTGTTGCTTCATCTAAAACCACTTGAGCATCTGCTATTGCTGTTACATCGGCAGCAGTCGTTGCATCGTCAAAAGCAGTTTGAGCGTCTGTTAAAGCAATGCCTTTTTCATCAAAAGTAGTTTGTGCTTCTTCAGTTGCTGTCGTTGCGTCATCAAAAGCAGTTTGTGCCGCTTCTGCGGCTGCGGTCGCGTCATCAAAAGCAGTTTGAGCTTCAGTCTCAGCAGTCGTCGCACCTTCTAAAGCAAGAGCAGTGTCATCAATGATAGATGTACCGGCATCCGCAACGTTATTCACGGCAAACGTTAACACCACCTTTGAATCGGCTTCCGCTGTGCCAGTAATCGTCACACCTTCACGATTTTCTGTGTCTGTGATGACGTTGTCACCCGCAATATCATCAAAAGCAGGTGCTACAGGTGCTGTTGTATCAACCGTAATTTCTTTTGGTTCGCTTGAATCACTTGCCGTACCAGCTGCATTCGTTGCTGTTGCAGAAACGGTTAATGTGCCGTCTACGATTACGTCGGCAGGCAATTCGTAAGTCCAGGTTGTGCCGTCAACCGTTGCTTCCGCCGCTTCCGCGTCACCAACCACAACAGAAACTGTAGAACCTTCTTGAGTTGTACCTGTAATCACCACGCCATCTGCTTTTTCAACGGCGTTAATAACATCACCACCAGTGATTTCAGTAATGACTGGTGCTTCTGGTGTTATCGCGACGGTTTTAATAGCCGGATCTAAACTTTCGTTACCAGCTGCATCTGTTGCGCTTGCGGTGATTAGCTCAACGCCAGCAGCATAATCTGCGTCGGTTAATTCGTAAGACCAAACACCGTCGGTATTTGTGGCTTCAGCAGTGGTTGTACCGTCTGCAAACATCAAAGTTACTTTCGCGCCTGCTTCAGCTGTACCCGTGATGGTTACGCCTTCTGCTTTTTCAGCTGGAGTGATAACGTCGTCACCCGCAATATCATCAAAAGCAGGTGCTACAGGTGCTGTTGTATCAACCGTAATTTCTTTTGGTTCGCTTGAATCACTTGCCGTACCAGCTGCATTCGTTGCTGTTGCAGAAACGGTTAATGTGCCGTCTACGATTACGTCGGCAGGCAATTCGTAAGTCCAGGTTGTGCCGTCAACCGTTGCTTCCGCCGCTTCCGCGTCACCAACCACAACAGAAACTGTAGAACCTTCTTGAGTTGTACCTGTAATCACCACGCCATCTGCTTTTTCAACGGCGTTAATAACATCACCACCAGTGATTTCAGTAATGACTGGTGCTTCTGGTGTTATCGCGACGGTTTTAATAGCCGGATCTAAACTTTCGTTACCAGCTGCATCTGTTGCGCTTGCGGTGATTAGCTCAACGCCAGCAGCATAATCTGCGTCGGTTAATTCGTAAGACCAAACACCGTCGGTATTTGTGGCTTCAGCAGTGGTTGTACCGTCTGCAAACATCAAAGTTACTTTCGCGCCTGCTTCAGCTGTACCCGTGATGGTTACGCCTTCTGCTTTTTCAGCTGGAGTGATAACGTCGTCGCCAGCAATAGCGTCAAATGTCGGTGCAGTGGGAGCAATTGTATCGGCAACAATAATCGTCGCGTCAGCAGCTTCGCTAGCATTGCCTGTTATGTCAGTTGCGACAACTTTCAATGCCAACGTCGTTTCGCCGGTTGTTGCGCCATCCAGATAAACCGCCGCTGCATAATCCGCGTCGGTTAGCGTGTAAGACCAAGTGTTACCAGACACGACAGCAGGCACTGCTTCGTTTTCGCCAAATGTTAATGCAATCGTCGCGTTAGCATCGTCCGTCGTACCGGTAACAATAACACCACTGTCTTTTTCACTTGAACTAATCGCATCGTCACCAGCCACTTTTTCAAGCGTAATCACTGGTGCCGTATCATCCAATTGCGTAATAGCTATGGTTCCGGCGACGCTACGATTGCCCTCTACGTCAGTTGCAACAGCAGAAACAATCATCGCCGCGTGATCCGCTGCATAATCTGCGTCTGTTAACGTGTAAGACCATATACCGTCTGCGTCCACTGTTGCGTAACCAACAACAGGCACGCTCGTTACCATTGGCATTTCGTCAACAGGCATTTCATCAACAGGTGTTTCGTCAACAGGTGCATCAGTTTCCGCTGCGATAGCTTCGTCAGAAGCCGTTTGAGCCGTGGCAACAGCGGTTGTCGCGTTATCCAACACAAGTTGAGCATCTGAAACGGCGGTGTTCGCATCATCTAATACAAGTTGAGCATCTGAAACGGCGGTGGTTGCATCATCTAACGCAACTTGAGCATCAGCAATCGCTGTTTCATCGGCAGCAGTCGTTGCATCATCAAAAGCAGTCGTTGCATCATCAAAAGCAGTCGTCGCGTCATCAAAAGTAGTTTGCGCTTCAGTAGCAGCAGTCGTTGCATCATCAAAAGCAGTTTGAGCTTCAGTCTCAGCAGTCGTCGCACCTTCTAAAGCAAGAGCAGTGTCATCAATGATAGATGTACCGGCATCCGCAACGTTATTCACGGCAAACGTTAACACCACCTTTG
>Ga0265593_1000934_pt1 | contig 14511 bp, 11 predicted proteins | sample saktaG_8_FD_190136 | JGI IMG/M metagenome (GOLD analysis project Ga0265593, IMG submission 190136) | Saline water microbial communities from Sakinaw Lake, British Columbia, Canada - sak_2011_5_24_36m | ecosystem: Environmental > Aquatic > Non-marine Saline and Alkaline > Saline ...
TACCTATGGAGCTGCAACCACGAACAGCATCGGATACAAACTAGATGTGCCGGTCACTCAGCGATCTGGAGCTTATGACGGTACCATTACCTATCAAGCGACTTCGACTCCCTAGACATTTTCTTTGATTGGATTATAAAAGTCCGAATGGATTGATTCCGGGGGCTTTTTTTGTTATACTGAAAGGGTGATGCAAAGGTTGCGGAATAAATTTATAACAACTTGAAAAATATGGAGAAAAAATTTGGCAGAATATTTTTATTATTGATTGCGATGGCAGTGGGATTTTTTTATGCCAGAGCGTCATTTGCCCAAGAGGATGAAAGACCGAAGACGGTCCAGGTTTCACCGGTTAGATACGATTGGTCTATGCGAGCTGGCGAGGAGCGGGTCGCTAGGATAAATTTGAAAAATTATGCGCAGGTTCCCTATACGATCAAAATCCAGATTGAAGAGTTCCAAGTTTCAAATGATTCTCTTAATGCTAACTTCTATGTTCCAAATGAACAACAATCTTCAATAAAGGCCGCTTATGACGTTATCAATTGGATAAGTACTCCGGAGATGAATCTGGTTTTGGATTCTGGAGAAAGTCGAGACGTGTTTTTTAATGTGAAGGTACCTGAAGATACGCCGACCGGCGGTTATTTTGGTGGCATCTTTTTTCAATATGATCCGCAAAATCCGGAAACTGATACAGGTTCCGGAGATGCTAGGTTGGCAATCCACACCCGAGCAGGGCTTCTGCTGACTCTTGCGGTGAAGGGTGAGGGACCGATTATGGAAAGTGGATTGTTAAAGTCTTTTAAAGCGCTTAAAAAAATTTTTTGGCAAAGCCCGGTCGATTTGAAAGCTGTTTTTGAGAATACCGGCAATATCCCATTCAAGACTTCGGGAAAAATGGAAATTTATCGGGGAGATAAGAAATTTTATGACAGCGATATTGAAACTCGTCTTAATTATCCAGGTAGATTTAGAAATTATGAACTTTCCTGGAAACCGGATTTATTGGATATGGGACCATTTAAAGTAAAAGTCCATTTCCTTTCTGAAGATGAAAGCGTTACTGCTGATGGTGAAGCTTCTTTTTGGTTGATTCCTTGGAAAATTGTCGTTGGCGTCTTGGTTGCTTTCCTTGTTCTTTTCCTTGCTTTCTTTGCAGGAAGGGCTGGAGGGAAGAAGAGAAGATATTAAATGAAAAAAAACCAAAAAACAAAAATATTTTTTTGCTTGATTGTTTCAGCGCTCTTTGGATTTGTTTCCAATAAGGCAAACGCTAGTTCTACGGGCTTGAGCGTGGATACTTCTTTGGTGATGCTGCGAATGGAACCAGGAAAAGAAACGCAATTTTCTTTCACCTTAAAAAATCAGACTGATCAGACTCAAGTTATTCATTTGGAAACAAAAGATATTGATGTCGGTGATGAAAATAAGTTGATTTTTCTTGATATTCCTGATGGACCTAGCAAGCTAGTTGTTTTTGATCAAAATGATTTCACGCTTGATCCAGGACAGTCTCATCGAGTCAGTGCTAAAATCATAGTCCCGACCAAGCAAGAAACTCGGATTCAGATGATGACAATGGTCAGCTTTTCTCCTGAAGAAGAAAGTAGCCTTTCTGAAGGCCCGAGGATTACTGGCGAAATTGGTGTTTATACAATTTTGACCGGTAGTGAAGCTCAGAACGCCACAGGAAAAATTGAAAAGATGGACTATCCTAAAGTAGTTGAGAAAGAGGCCCAGTTCAGCGCCCTCTATGTGAACAAGGGAGATCTTCAATTTGTCCCGCAAGGAAAAATTTCTGTTTTAAATGTGCTTTCAGAAAATCTGCAGGAATTTCCTTTCGAAGAGCACTATGTTTTTCCGCAAAGAAAATTTACCTTCAAGAAAAATCTGGACATCTTTTCTCCTTTCGGTTTTTACAAAATAAAAGTTTCTTTCAGGGATGGCAACAAACAGCTGCTGGAGGAAACAAAATATATCTTCGGAAAATTCTTTCCGGGTGAAATCGTTTTGGCCGCTTTGTTTTTCTGGCTGCTGTTTAGGATTTTAAAGAAAGCAAGGTCAAAAAGCCGTAAAGAAATCAGATCGTACGAGCTTTTTTCTAAGAGAAAAAATAACAAATAGAAAAAATAATTTTTAAAATAAAAAATGAAATCTTAAGACTGAACATTTCAGCTTTTGATTTCAAAAGCATCGCGTATGAACAGCATTCAAACGTGGGGAGGCGCAATCACCGTTTCTCTGATCCAATTGTGGGAAAAATTTATCAGTTTTTCGCCGGTTCTGATAGGTGCCTTGCTGGTTTTTCTGTTAGGCATCGCTTTGGCTTCGATTGTCGGAAAAATAGTTTCGAAAATAATCCACACGATGAAAGTTGATAATGCCATCGAACGCTTCAACTTTTCCAAAAATCTGAAACAGATCGGAGTTGAATTTTCGATTTCTCAATTTTTGGGAGAATTGGTCAAATGGTTTTTGGTGTTGGTTTTCTTGATGGCTGCTACTGATATTCTGGGCTTGGTCCAAGTGACTGAATTTCTCAATAACATCATTCTCTATCTGCCTAACGTAGTGGTAGCTACGGTTATTTTGACCATTGCATTTGTAATGGGAAATGTTGCCTATACTATTGTTAAGGGTAGCGTAAGAGTAGCTGGCATAATGAGCGCAACGTTGCTAGCATCTATTTCAAGATGGGCAATCATTGTTTTTGGAATCTTGGCGGCGCTTATCCAGCTTGGCATCGCAACTTCTTTGGTTAACACGATTTTTATTGGCCTAGTGTCGGCTCTTTCTTTGGCGATAGGTCTTGCTTTTGGCCTTGGGGGACGCGATGAGGCGGCTCTTATCTTGAAAAAAATTAGAGAAGATCTTAGTGAGAGAAAATAAATCAGTTTTTTTTGTTGATTAAGCCTGGGGAATAATGTATTATTATTAAGTAGATTAGAAAGAATAAAATAAGTAATAAAGCACAAATTTAATTTACTCGTAAATTAAGCTTGAAAAAAGTGATTAATTTTTGAGTCTTGTAAAAAATATGGAGTTTGAAAACACCCCCAAAAAAATGACTAGTAATTATAAGGGCTGGCATCTTCAGCAGAGGCCACAGGTTTCTCCAGAGATTAATGAATCTGAGATCGAAACAGGTGGCAAAGAAAAGACAGTTTCAGTACGAATTCTTGATTTTATCATTTCGCTTTCACTGGGTGCTTTGTTTTTCGGATTGCCACTGTTTTTTTTGAATACAACTTTTCAGGGAATTATTTTTGAAAAACAAATGTATTTTTATTTTTGGGTGTTGGTTGCAATTATCAGCTGGATGACAAAAAGCATAACTGTTGGAGAGTTGAGGATAAGACAAACCCCACTGGACTATCTTATCGGCTTATTTGCAATCCTTTATTTTTTGTCTTCAATCTTTTCTGTTGATAGATGGCACAGTTTTCTTGGTTTTTTCGGTGATCAATCCAGAGGCTTTACAAATGTGTTTGCCTGTATTGCGATTTACTATTTCATCCTTAGCAATTTTACAAAAAAACGTTTAACAATTATTTTTGCCAGTATCATAGCAAGCGCCACGCTTGTTGAAGTTTGGACTATCATTGGACTTTTCTTTGCTCCTAAACTTCCAGGATGGCTTATAAACAACATCCCAGCTAATCTTTTTGGTTCGATGACATCCCTGGGGACATTTTTGAGTCTTGTTTTTCCGCTTTTTGTGCTAGCTGTATATAAGATTCAAGAGTCAGAGTTGTCAAAGAAAGTGAAAGTTTCTTTGACATTATTAATGGGTCTCTCTTTTATTTTGGACGTTGTCTTGATGTGGCTCCTTTATCCATTCGTTTTTATTGCAGGAATTTTTCCAGGTTTAATCGTGGGCGTGAGTTTTTTTGTGATTTTTATTATCGCGCTTATTGTGAGACCCAAGACTGGTTGGGCTTGGCTTGCGATTTTTTCTTTTGTAGTTGCACTTCTGGTTTTGATGGTTGGTACGGGTGATAGCCTTTTGCCGCAAAAACTTCCGCTTGAAATAAGTCCCTCGTATAGTCTTTCTTGGGACGTGGCTAGGGATGCGATGAAGGAAAAATTTTTCATCGGAACTGGTGCTGGATCGTATAGTTATGATTTTTCAAAATTTCATTCTCAACAACTTAATAATACTCAATATTACAACTTGCGTTTTTATCAAGGTTCAGGATTGTTTTTTGAGGCTTTGCCGACTATCGGTTTTTTGGGAACAACAGTTGCAATTCTTTTATTGCTAACTTATCTTGGAGCTTCAGTTTATCTTCTTTCCAGAGATAAGCAAAAGAATAAGCTATATTCGCTGGGACTTTTTTCTGCGGGGATTATATTTTTGTATAATGCTTTGTTTGCCAGACTTGACGGTTCGCTGATCATTTATGGATTTTTAATTGTGTTTGTGTCTTTAGCTACTTTGCAATTTGAAAGCAATAACGAAGAGCGATACAAAAAACTTTCGCTGAAAACTTCACCCAAATATGCCCTAGCTCTGGCTTTTACATTTATGCTTGTTGCTGGAGGAGTTGCCTATGCTTTTGTTTTTATGGGTAAATCATTGGTGGCTGATATGTATATGAAAAAAGCGACAACAAACACAGTGCATACAGAAGATGGTTCGATTAAGCAAATGATAAAGGCTATTAATCTTTATCCAAAAGAAGCTAGATATTATGCCAGAATAGGACAAGAATATATGCTACTGGCTAATGATGAAGCTTTGAAAGGCAAAGAAAAACAAGACGTCACACTTATTCAGCAATATCTTGATAGAGCGATAACGCTTTCAAATAGAGCTAGGGAAATTGCCCCTAATGACGTTCTTACAATTGAGGGGTTAGCGCAAGTTTATGAAAATTCGAGTATGTTTATTGATAAATCAACCCAAATGGCAGAACAGTATTATGGACGAGCTTTGGAATTAGAACCTCATAACCCTGTTTTTTATGTTAAACTTGGTGAAATGAAAATAGCTACCGCTGCTGTAACTCAAGATAGTGCCGAAAAAAAGAGATTGATTGAGGAATCAATTGAATTTTTTCAAAAAGCAGTGGACGAAAAGAAGGACTATGCGGTGGGCTATTCTGACATTTCAATTTCCAAGCAAGCACTGGGTGATTTGGACGGTGCCATTGAAGCTGCCAAGAATGCATTTATCAATGAGAGAAACAATATGAATTATCTTTTTGCTCTGGCAAATCTCTTCAGGGATCGAGGTAAAAATGATGATTTGAATCAAGCTGAACAAATTTATAAAAGCATCATAGAAAAAGATGAGAAACAATATAACGTCCATCTTGCCTTGGGTCTCTTCTATGAAAAACAGAAAAAAAATGAAGCTGCTATCGTTGAATATAGAAAAGTTTTAGCGTTACTCCCAGAAGGAAGTGAAGATGCTAAGACGCAGGTAAACAAAATGATCGCAAATGTGCAAAATGGAGCTGGCAATTTGCAGAAAGCTTCTCAGCAATCTGTTCCTCAGACTCCAGTTCAACCAGCCCCAATTCAACCAAATAACGTTCAGGGTGGGGCTGAGGAAGTGCAACCTCAAGTTCAGCCACAGCAACAATTGCCTGCACCAACATCAGAAAACTCAACTCCATAAATTTTTTGTTTTATTAGTAAAACAAAAAAAGCAATATAACAAAAAACCCAGACTGCTTGCTGGGTTTTTTGTTTGCAAATTTTTGCCTATTTAGAGCCATAAAACGATATTTTTGAAAAATTTCAAAATATCTTTTCCAAAACACTTGACATATATTTTCAGTTTGATATTATGAATCTACGTTCAAAAAAATATTTCACAAACATTTGAGAAATAAAGGACAATCTGCCTTTTCGGTAGATAAAAAATTTAGCGGGTGAGTTCGGGGCCTATTTTGCGTATGCCTTGAAAATTCACTTCGAAGTGAATTTTTTTGTTGGTCACTACGAATTACCTGCCTACCGGCAGGCAGGCGAAAAAATACAAATGTACGAATGTGAAATTAAAAAAGTTTTCAATTAGATTATATTTAAATCGTTTTCGTACATTCGTAAAAATTCGTATTTCGTCGAATATTTAAAAATTAGTGCTGAAAACATTTGTCAGTCTGGCTAAGAAGCTGAAAAGCTAAAGCCTAAAAAGCTGCCCAAGATTTTCCGCATTAGTATTAGAAACTTAACAATTTAGGTCTTATCATGAATACGTGTGGGATGTTTTGACTTGAGCGGAAGAGCATCCTGGGCGCAGCCATCATGATTAGTCAATAAGTAAGTAGGTCGTCACATATGCTTGCTGCGTATGTGACAAAGCAAAAACGATTTCAAAGAGTTTGAAATGTTTGTTCAATAAAGCGTTAACAATTTTCCAATTGAATAAATTGGATATTGTGAGAGTGGTCTTACATAAGTGATTGTTAACTGCTAACCGTTAAATAAGGAAAGTTTACTTAACGTATATGGTGGATGCCTTGACTGAAATAAGCGATGAAGGACGCAGCTGGCTGCGATAATCCTCGGGGAGCTGTTAAGCAAGCTTTGATCCGGGGGTCTCCGAATGGGGCAACCCTTCTGATTTATCAGAAATCGTAAACTGAATTCATAGGTTTGCGAAGCTAACCCTGGGAATTGAAACATCTTAGTACCAGGAGGAATAGAAAACAATTGTGATTCCGCAAGTAGTGGCGAGCGAACGCGGAAAAGTCTAAACCCAGCCTTCGGGCTGTGGGGTTGCGAGGTAAATGGACTCTGTTGACAGGGGTCAGTCGTAAATCATTAGTAAAATCTTTTGGAAAGAAGAGCCATAGCGGGTAATAGCCCCGTATGCGAAAATCATTTACGCCAGATGCATTTATCCTCAAGTAAGGCGGGACCGGTGAAATCCTGTCTGAATCTGGGAGCACTACACTTCCAAGACTAAATATTATTTCAGATCGATAGCGAACTAGTACCGTGAGGGAAAGGTGAAAAGCATCCCGATGAGGGAGGTGAAATAGAACTGAAACCATATACTAACAAAGAGTTGGAGCGGTGTCTCACTAATGTTCGACACAATGCAGACCCAAACAGACTTAACACTGACCAGTACGGAAAATATTTTCTGTATAAGTCCGTGTGTAGTCCGCAAAAGTCCGTATGGTGGTGAGCGATAGCGAGACACCGTGACAGCGTGCTTTTTGCAGAACGAGCCAACGAGTTAGTTTTATGCGGCTTGCCTAAGGAGCAAACACTCCGGAGGCGTAGTGAAAGCGAGCCTGAATAGGGCGATCGTCGCATGGACTAGACCCGAAGCCGGGCGAGCTACATATGAGCAGGTTGAACCTTGGGTAAAACCAAGAGGAGGACCGAACCCACGAGCCGTGCAACACTCGGGGATGACTTGTGTGTAGGGGAGAAATTCCAATCGAGCTCGGCAATAGCTGGTTCTCTCCGAAATAGCTTTAGGGCTAGCGTCATGACATTACATCCAAGAGGTAGAGCTACTGGATGAGAATTCGCGGCTTGTCCGTAGGGTTTTCAACCAAACTCCGAATTCTTGTGGTGCGTACCATGGCAGTCAGAAATCCGGCGCTAAGGTCGGATCTCAAAAGGGAAACAGCCCAGATCATCATCTAAGGTCCCCAAATCTATGCTAAGTGGGAAAGGAAGTGAAGTTTCTTAAACATCTAGGAGGTTGGCTTAGAAGCAGCCATCCTTTAAAGAGTGCGTAATAGCTCACTAGACCAGAGACTTTGCGCCGAAAATGTAACGGGGCTAAGCATAGTACCGAAGATATGGGCCGTGTCTCACTAACGTTCAACACCATGCAGACCAATGCAGACCTGACGCAGACTAATGCGGAAGAAATTCCGCAAAGTCCGTGTTTAGTCCGCACCAGTCCGCGAAGTGGTGAGCGATAGCGAGACACGGCGGTAGGAGAGTGTTCCATATGCGCTGAAGCGTAAGGGGTGACCCGTCGTGGAGTGTATGGAAGTAAGAATGTTGGCATGAGTAACCACAATGTGCGTGAAATCCGCACACACCGTAAGTCTAAGGTTTCCTGGGCAATGTTGATCATCCCAGGGTTAGTCGGTCCTAAGGCGAGGCCGAAAGGCGTAGTCGATGGACAGCAGGTTAATATTCCTGCACTACTATAATGTTCGATGGAGTGACGTATTCTTGTACATTTCGCATCTTATTGGATTGATGTAGACGTATCGAGGATGTTTGGTAGGCAAATCCGCCAAGCATTAAATCCGAGGTATGGCTGAATTTTCCACTTCGGTGGGAGAAACGAAATGGAGCAGAGTGCCAGGAAAAGCTTCTAAGATTAACATTATGGTATCCGTACCAAAACCGACACAGGTAGACGAGGCGAGTAGCCTAAGGTGAACGGGAGAACCTTCGTTAAGGAACTCGGCAAAAAAACTAGACGTAAGTTCGCGAGATGTCTCGCCAGCCGTAAGGCTGGCCGCAGTGAAATTTTCCCAAGCGACTGTTTATCAAAAACACAGGTCTCTGCAAACCCGTAAGGGGAAGTATAGGGGCTGACACCTGACCAGTGCTGGAACGTTAATGGGGGCGGTGCAAGCTGTTCCTTGAAGCGCCAGTGAACGTCGGCGATAACTATAAACACGATTGTAGTTGTAAAATTTGGCCAAATGCTGGAAACTCCGGAGTAAAAAATGTACTCGTTCATTTATGAGCAGTGAAAATCATTTTTTGTATCCTAAAGGAATTGGATGCCGGACAATCAGCAGGAAAGACTCTTAATAAAAAATATATGAAAGATCAACAATGGTTAAATAAGATTCCCTTAGAATGGGGAAATTATTTAGCAGGATTCACTGATGGAGAAGGAAGCTTTAATGTTTCTCTTCGTAAGCGAGAAGATCATTTAATGAAATGGCAAGTTGTCTTGACATTCAATGTTTCTCAAAAAGAAGCTTATATTCTTTCGCAACTAAAAAAATATTTAGGCTGTGGTAGAATCCAACAAAGAAAAGATGGACTTCATATGTATGTTTGCTCAAATCCTTTGTCAATTCAAGAGCGAGTTATTCCGTTTTTTCGGAAGTTTAATTTTCGTTCCCAGACAAAGAAGAAAAATTTTGCTATTTTTTCTCAGATTGCTGAAAAAGTATTCAGTAAACAGCACTTAACTTCTCAAGGTTTGCAAGAAATTGTCAAACTTAGAGAAATGTTAAATGAGGGAAAGGGTAGAAAAAGAAAATATGAGCTCAGTGATTTTGAAAAATCACAAAAAGAGAATCCTCAGAGACTATACGCCAAACCACGAAAGTTCCGAAAAGAATTTTCGTCGGATGATATAGTCCGATCTCATAGGCAACTATGAGCTTCAGGAGAATTTCAATCTGAAGATTTTAGAAATTTAATTTCTAAAAGTAACGTATCGAATCGTCCTAAGGTGAATTAAACTGCCTTAGTAAAACTCAGCTAAATGCTGGAATATCCGAGTATACAACGCTACTTTGCAAAAAGTGACAATGCGCTTGTTGCGGACAATCAGCAGGAAAGACTGGAAAGTAATTTTCAGAATCCTCAGAGACTACACGCTGGGTCCGACTTTTTCATAAAAAGTCGGAAAGATATAGTCCGAACTCTATGGCGACATAGAGAAGCAAGCAGAAATGATTTGCTCTTCCATTTGGAAGGTAACAGTTTGAGCGAAATTCCTTGTCAGGTAAGTTCTGACCCGCATGAAAGGTGTAACGATTTGGGAACTGTCTCAACGAAGGACCCGGTGAAATCGCAGTGACGGTGAAGATGCCGTCGACCTACAGCAAGACGAAAAGACCCCGTGGAGCTTTACTACAACTTGGTATTGAATTGAGATTTTAGCTGCCGAGAATAGGTGGGAGACTATGAAGCTCAGCTTTCGGGCTGAGGGGAGTCACTAGTGGAATACCACCCTGTTGGAGTTTTAATTCTAACCCTCCTCTGTTAAGAGGTTGGAAAAGTGAATGTCAAGAAAATAGTAAGCGAAACTTTTATCGGCGCAATCAAACAAGATCCCTCTTTTGTTCGGATTATTTTTTGGTTGTGCTGTATGTGAAATGCTTTAAAAACATTTCGCGACGCTTAGTATCTTTCTTACTTCGCATTTTCTCTTCTCTTACCAGAGGGGGAACAGTGCCTGGTGGGTAGTTTGACTGGGGCGGTCGCCTCCTAAATGGCAACGGAGGCGTTTACAAAGGTTGGTTAGGTCCGGATGGAAATCGGACTGATAGCGCAAAAGTACAAACCAGCTTTACTGCAAGACCCATAAGTCGATCAGTTACGAAAGTAGAATTTAGTGAACCGACCGTAGCATGTAGATGCGCGGAAGATCATCAGATAAAAGTTACCCCGGGGATAACAGGCTGATCCCTCCCAAGAGTCCACATCGACGGAGGGGTTTGGCACCTCGATGTCGGCTCATCGCATCCTGGGGCTGGAGAAGGTCCCAAGGGTTTGGCTGTTCGCCAATTAAAGCGGTACGCGAGCTGGGTTCAAACCGTCGTGAGACAGGTTGGTCTCTATCTGCTGTAGGCGTGAATGCTTGAGGGAACTCTTTCCTAGTACGAGAGGACCGGAAAGAACAAACCTCTGGTGTATCGGCTGTTCCGCCAGGAGCATTGTCGAGTAGCTAAGTTTGGACGAGATAACCGCTGAAAGCATCTAAGCGGGAAGCTCATCCCGAGATAAGGCATTACTCTTATGTCTCACCTTGTTCGACAATTTATTATTGAAAATTAACGAATTAATGCATTAACGAATTTGAATTCCAATCCGTTAATCCGCAATCCGTTAATAAATAATTTTAAATTTGACGAGCGAAGTGAGGCATAGGAGAGGATCTCCTAGAAGAAGACTAGGTTGATAGGCTTTAGGTGTAAGCCCTGCAAGGGGTTGAGCCAAGAAGTACTAATAGATTCATTAATCTTTCCAATTTTTATGGTTAGCAGTTAAGAGTTACTTATATATTGACAATCGCATAGCGCAAAACGTTAAACGCGAAACGTGCATAAAAACACGTTTCATGTTCTACGTTCCACGCTACGTGAAGACATTTTTTGAAAGCAGAATTCTGGTGACTCGTGCGACTGGGTTACACATCTTCCCATCCCGAACAGAGCAGTTAAGACAGTCAGCGCCGATGGTACCTCTATGAGGGAGAGTAGGTCGTCGCCAGAATCCTGCTTTCAAAACTAAACAAATGCAAGCTGTACAAGCTTGTTTTTTTGTTGCCAATTTTTAATCCTTTTCTGCCCATTTTTCCCTTTAATCCCTTTTCCCACTTAAAATTTCCCCAACCTCTCCAAGTGTTGTACAATAGAATGGTAGAAAATATTATCAAAATTAAAAGATTCACCCTGCTGAATAGTTTTAAAAACACAAGGTGAACTATGCAAAAAATATTAAAAATTTATTTTAAGTAAGTTGTTTCTCGTCGGGGAGAATCAAATCTTATTTAACAGGGTAAATGATAGATCAACACCTAATAAAACGTTTAATAATAGTTATCGGGTATATTGCATTATTTACAGCAATCGGTTTTTTGCTTCACTTTTTTCTTTCTCCAAAAGAAACCTGTTTTGATGGCAAGAAAAATCAAAGCGAGAAAGACATTGATTGTGGCGGAGTCTGCAATCCTTGCAAAGTTGATTATATTGGAAAAGAGTTCATTGTTGGTGAGAAGGCTTTTGTATCAGGTGGCAATAATACCTATGATGTTGTAGTGAAAATATCAAACCCAAATGATATTGTTGGAGCATCTTCTTTTCACTACGCAATCACCCTTAAGGATGATTCTGGGAATGTGCTTTCTGTAAAGGAGGGAGATGATTATATTTTGCCAGCCGATTCAAAATATGTAGCTCAGCTCGGCCTTGTTACTGTTGGCAATAATTCTCCTTCGGAGGTTGATTTTTCTGTCAGTGACATCAAATGGAAACAACTTGAAAATGTTGAACGGCCACAACTGAGTATTTATGATAGAAAATTTGGACCTGATGCAGGTGGAGTCGGAAGTAGAGCTGAAGGCTTAGTCAGAAACGAAAGCGTAAATGACCTAAAAAAAATAGACATCGTTATTATTTTACGAGACGAACAAGGAAAAATCTTGGGCGTAAGTACCACGCAAGAGGAAAATATGCGAGCGGGAAAAGAAGGTGATTTTGCGCTGACTTGGCCCTATGCCTTTCCTTTGGCTGTGCGAAGTATGGAAGTTGATGCTCAAGCAAATGTTTTTGATAGTCAAAATTTTTCAACTGGATTTTGAGAATAATAATCAGCCACTATTAATTGATAATCAGTAAGCAGTAAGAGGTAAGACTGTTATTTTTTTCAGTTAATATTTACCGATTGCTATTTGCTTTTTTTCTTGTTTTATAAATTTCTCAAAACTGATTGGATTCTTACTTTATCAGTGATGCTTCTTCTTGGAATAAGTATGACTGTTTTGTATAGTATCTCAATGGCAACTCAAAATGAGGGAGGACTTGGGGTTTTTTGGCGTCAGATCATTTTTATTGTCATTGGTCTTGCCGTGATGTTTTCTTTTTCAAAAATTGGCTATCAAACCCTTAAAGCTAGGGCCACAGCCATATATTTTTTCACTTTGATAATTTTACTTATCGTACTTATTTTCGGACGAACTATTCGTGGGACTGCTGGCTGGATTGGCGTTGGCTCATTTCATATTCAGCCAGTTGAAATTGCAAAGTTGTCTTTGATTATCTTTCTAGCCAGTTTTATTTCTCAAAAAAAAATGGAGTTAGGGGAAACCGGCAGATTGATTGCCTCCCTTGTTCTTTCCAGTGTGATGATTTTTTTGGTTATCAAACAGCCTGATTTTGGAAGCGCGATGGTGCTAATTGGCATCTGGCTTGGGACAACGCTTGTTTCCGGTATCAGTGCTAAAAAATTTTTTATAATGATATTATTGGGGCTTTCAGTTTCCTTTATTGGTTGGTTTAAATTAGAACCATATCAAAAAGATCGCGTGCTTAGTCTGGTTCATCCTGAAAATATCGATCCCCGCGGAGCTGGGTATAACGTAATTCAATCAATGATAGCGGTGGGAAGTGGTGGGCTGACTGGAAAAGGAATCGGGCATGGTAGTCAATCGCAGCTCAATTTTTTGCCAGAAAAACACACTGACTTCATCTTTGCATCGATTGCCGAAGAATTAGGTCTTTTTGGTTCGTTGCTCGTGTTGGGACTTTATCTGCTTATTTTTTATCGTATGCGGATAATTGCCATCAATGCTCCAGACAACTTTAGCTATCTAGTTGCAGTTGGCATTATGATAATGTTTTTTGTTCAGATTTTGGAAAATATAGGTATGAATATAGGCATAATGCCAGTAACTGGAATTCCTTTGCCACTTTTGAGTTATGGGGGAAGTTCGCTCATAACCGTTCTGGCAAGCATTGGAATTTTGAATAATATTCATTCACACAAAGAAATGATGTTTTCACGCGAGGATGACTAAGCCGGCTTGAATTGACAAAAGGGCCTATTGTTGCTATTCTATTGGGAGTTAATAAAAGGTAAGTTAAACAACATTGTTCACGTAAGCTTGAGATAAAAGGGCACACAACAACGCCATTTTTTGTTGTAAACGTCTTGTTTTACGCTCCGCGCTTCGCGTTCTATGTTTTATGCCAAAATGAGCAAAACAATTACACTTAAAGCTGATGTCCGTGATATTGTCGGAAAAAAAGTAGCCAAATTCAGAAAAGAGAACAAAGTTCCTGCTGTTATGTATGGAAATAAGGTTGCTTCTCAAAATTTATGGATAAACGATTTGGATTTTTCACGTGTGCACAGCAAGGCCGGAGAGAGCGCTTTGATTGAGCTTGAATTTGATGGAGCCAAACATAACGTGCTTATTCACGAATTGCAACACGATCACAGAAGTGGGAAAATTTCTCACGTTGATTTTTTCCAGGTAAATATGAAAGAAGAAGTTGAGACCGAAATTCCTTTGGAATTCGTTGGAGAATCTGACGCTGTCAAGGCTCACGGTGGAGTTTTGATCAAAAATATGGATTCAATTTCGGTGAAATGTTTGCCAGCAAATCTTCCGGAAAAATTTGTGATTGATTTGTCAAAACTTGCAACTTTTGAAGATCACATCACCGTTGCCGACCTGAAGACCTCTGATCTTGTCGAAATCTTACTTGAAGATGAAACAGTGATTGCAGTCGTGGCTGCTCCTCGAACTGAAGCAGAAATGGAAAGTCTTGAACAAAAAGTGGAAGAGGATGTGACCAAGGTTGCTGGAGTAGTCAAAGAAGAGAAGCCGGTTGAAGAGAAAAAATAACAAAAATAATAGTAACTAGAAACTAGTAATCAATAACTAGTAACTAGCAATTTTAAAAAAAACAGGCGAAATGATCTGTACCCTCTAAAGTAGACACGAAGAAAAAAACAACTAGACACACTCTAAAAGATGATTTCTGTATTCAACGGGAGTCATCTTTTTGTGTTCCCATTGATACCTTTTATGATTGTAGT